>QFCS01001076.1_pt1 | contig 55937 bp, 54 predicted proteins | sample 3576561 | NCBI WGS metagenome assembly QFCS01 | reverse complement strand
CGCCTTCGTGGCGCTGCCGCGGATGATCGGGGTGTCGTCGCCAGGGAAGCCGTACTTGCTCAACAGGTCGCGAACTTCCATTTCGACCAGTTCCAGCAACTCCGGATCTTCCACGAGATCGCACTTGTTCAGCCACACCACCACCTTCGGCACGTTCACCTGCTTGGCCAGCAGCACGTGCTCGCGCGTCTGCGGCATCGGGCCGTCCACCGCCGACACCACCAGGATCGCGCCGTCCATCTGCGCCGCTCCCGTGATCATGTTCTTCACATAGTCCGCGTGGCCAGGGCAGTCCACGTGCGCGTAGTGGCGCGTGTCCGTTTCGTACTCCACGTGCGACGTCGCGATCGTCAGAATCTTCGTGCTGTCACGACGCCCCTGCGATTCCGATGCCTTCGCCACTTCGTCGTACGCAACGTACTTCGTCTTCCCGTACTTGTCCGACGAAATCTTCGTCAGCGCCGCCGTCGTCGTCGTCTTGCCGTGGTCAACGTGACCAATCGTCCCCACGTTCACGTGCGGCTTCGCGCGTTCGAATTTTTCCTTACCCATCTGAGTACTCCGGACCTTTAGATTTAGGACAAGAAGCTGTTAAAGAAGCGATTGCAGCCGGTGACCGAATACCGATCACCTGAAAATGGTGCCACCAGAAGAATCGAACTTCCGATGCCGCTTCGCGGCATCGATAAACCGATCATCTCTTGGAGGCCGGAGCTTCGATTCCTCTCGAAACCGTCACTCCGACTTCCCAAATTGGTGCCCACGAGAGGAATCGAACCTCCGACCTCACCCTTACCAAGGGTGTGCTCTACCGACTGAGCTACGGGGGCAAACTGTTCAGCTTTGCGTTACTGACGGACGAACAATGGAGCGGGAGACGGGAATCGAACCCGCGTGATCAGCTTGGAAGGCTGAAGTTCTACCATTGAACTACTCCCGCAGAAACTTGGTGGAGGGAGAAGGATTCGAACCTTCGTAGACGTAAGTCAGCAGATTTACAGTCTGCCCTCGTTGGCCACTTGAGTATCCCTCCGCGCAGGTACGAGTTTCACAACCCGGTCCCTAAACGAGCCGCGTATTCTCGTGACCGAACCTCCCCTCGTCAAGCAGAAATCGCAGTCTCCAGGCAAGTTTTTCATTAAGTTTTTGCTACCAGGTGCGCGGCTTGGCGCGCGCGGTCGGCGGAGCCTGCAGCGGATCGTCGGGCCAGGGGTGCTTCGGATAGCGGCCCTTGAGTTCCTTTTTGACCTCGGCGTAGGTGCGCGCCCAGAAGCCGGCGAGGTCCTGGGTGACCTGGATCGGCCGGCGGCCAGGCGAGAGCAGGTGCAGCATCACCGGCACGCGCCCATCGTCGACGGCCGGCGTGCGCGTGGCACCGAACAGCTCCTGCAGCTTGACCGCGAGCACCGGCGGAGCGCCATCGGCCGCGTAGTCCAGCGCAATGCGCGAGCCGCTCGGCACGTCCAGATGGCTCGGAGCGAGCCGGGACAGGGTCTGCTGGCGGGCATAGCCGAGATGGCCGGCGAGGATCTCGTGCAGATCGAGCCGGGACAGGTGATCGCGCCGCGTGACGCCGTCCAGGTGCGGGGCGAGCCAGGTTTCGAGCGTGTCGGCGAGCGCCTCGTCGGAGACGTCGGGCCAGCCGTCTTCGGGGCGCCAGCGGCGCAGCGACAGCACGCGCGCCTGCCATTGGCGGGCGGCTTCGGTCCACGGCAGCACGCCGATGCCGAGCGAACGCAGGCCCGCGACCATGGCGGCGCGCGCCGCCTCGGCCGGAGCCTTGAGCGGACGCCGCTCGAACACGATGGCCCCGATGCCGCGCTGCTCCTCGGACTGCACGGTTTCGCTGGCCGCATCCCAGCGCACCACGCGGCGCCAGGCCAGCTGGGCGGCGAAATCCTTGAGCAGGCTCGCCTCGACGAGCCGCGCAGCCGAGCGCACCTTGCGCGGCGGGCCCGGGTCCCAGTGCGCGATCGCGAGCCATGGCTGCTGGGCGAGCGCATCGTGCTCGGGCAGCCGCGCTTCGGAGCCGTCCGCACATAAATAAATGCCGCGACCGCCCTCGCGCCGGCGCGCGATGCGCTCCGGATAGCCCATCGCGAGCACCCGGCCGACTTCGTCCTCGTCGAAGGCTTCTCGCGAAGGCTCGGTGCGCAGCAGCTGGCGCACGGCGTCGCGCACCCGGCGCAAGGCGGCCGGATCGTGAACCCGGCCGAGCGCGAAATCGCAGACCGTGCGGGCCAGATCGAGCTGCCCGCCTCCGCGCTCGTCGAGCACGGCCGAGGTCCAGGCGGCGACCGTTTCGAGGCCGAGCGCGCGGGCCTGGGCGAGCATGTGCCCGCGCCGGGGGCTCGCCGGCAGGCGGACGAGCTCTCGGCCGTGGGCGGTTACGCGGGCTTCGGCGTCGAGCGCTCCGAGCGAGGCGAGCAGATCGCGCGCCGCGCGCCAGGCCACCGGCGGCGGGAAATCGAGCAGGCGCAGGGCCCGCGGATCGCTCACGCCCCAGGCCGCGAGTTCGAGCGCGAAGCGGCTGATGTCCGCGGTCAGGATCTCGGGATCGTCATGCGCCGGCAGCCGGCCATGCTGCTCGGCGCTCCAGAGCCGGTAGCAGACGCCCGGGCCGAGACGGCCGGCACGGCCGGCGCGCTGCTCGGCCGACGCGCGCGAGATGCGCTCGGTCAGCAGCGCGTTGGCGCCCGAGCCGAGGTCATAACGCGCGACGCGGGCCAAACCGCCGTCGACGACGGTGCTCACGCCTTCGACGGTCAGGCTGGTCTGGGCGATGTTGGTCGCCAGGATCACCTTGCGCCGGCCGGCCGGCGACGGCTCCAGCGCGAGATCCTGTTCGCGGCTGTCGAGCTCGCCGTAGAGCGGGCGGAGGTCGATCTCGCTCCCCAACCGTCCTTCCAGCGTGCGCTGGCAGGCGCGAATCTCGCGACCGCCCGGCAGAAACGCGAGCACGTCGCCCCTCAAATTTTCCGCGGTCTCGCGCAGCGCCTGCTGCACGCCGGCCGCGACGCTCGCCTCGATCGGCTCGCCCGGCCTGGCCGGTCGGTAGCGCATCTCGACCGGAAACAGCCGCCCGCCGGCCTCGACCACCGGCGCCTCGTCGAGCAGCGCCGAGACGCGCTGGGTCTCGAGCGTGGCCGACATCACGAGCAGGCGCAGCTCCGGCCGCAGGCTCTCGCGCGATTCCCAGCTCAGCGCGAGCGCGAGGTCGGCATCGAGGCTGCGTTCGTGGAACTCGTCGAAGACGATCAGGCCGACGCCCGGCAGCTCCGGATCGGCCTGCAGCCGGCGCGCGAGCAGGCCTTCGGTGATGACCTCGATGCGCGTGTTCGGCCCGACGCGGCGCTCGAAGCGCACCTGGTAGCCGACGGTTTCGCCGACTTTCTCGCCGAGCAGGCTCGCCATGCGCGCCGCCGCGGTGCGCGCCGCGAGCCGGCGCGGTTCGAGGATCAGCATGCGCTGGCCGGCGAGCCAGGGCTCGTCGAGCAGGGCCAGCGGCAGCACCGTGGTCTTGCCCGAGCCCGGCGGAGCCGCGAGCACGGCCAGGCCCTTGCCGGCGAGCGCGGCGCGCAGGCCGGGCAGCGCCTCGAGCGCCGGCAACTGGGGCAGCGGGCGCTTCAACTCAGGCTTCCAGGAATTGCCGGATCAGGCGGGCGGTCTGCTCGGGCGCCTCAAAATGCAGCATGTGCGCACAATCTTCGATGATCGTTTCGTGGCGATCGCGGAAGCAGGCGCGACGGCTGGCGATGTCCTCGGCCGTCAGCCGGGCGCGCAGCTCGGAGCGGCCGCCGTCGACGAACAGGGTGCGCGCGCTGATCCGGCTCCAGGCCGCCTTCGATTCGGCGAGCCGGTACGAGGTCGGGAACAGCAGCCGGTGCTTGGGGTCGGCGCACAGGCCGATGCGCCCGTCCTCGCGAATGCGGCCCCAGCCGTGCGCGACCATCAGCGCGCGCTCGGGCGTGATGCGCGAATGCAGCCGGCGGATGCGGTTCGCGAGCTGCTCGTAGCTGTCGTAGCTCGGATCGGCCAGCGGCTTGCGCAGCTGGTCGAGCCAGGTGCCGATGCGGTCGGGCGAGCGCTCGGGCTCGTCGTCGCGCATGAACAGGCCGTCGAGCAGCACCAGGCGCTCGACCCGCGCCGGCCGGACGCCCGAATAGATGCTCGCCACCTGCGCGCCGAGGCTGTGCCCGATCAGCGTCACCGCCCCTTCGGGCGCGTAATGCGCGAGCAGGGCGTCGAGATCGGCCAGGTAATCGGGAAACCAGTAGCCGTCCTGCGGCCATTCGCTGAGCCCGAAGCCGCGCCAGTCCGGGCACAGCACCTGCCAGTCGGGCAGCAGCGGAGCGACCAGGTCTTCGAAGGTCGCCGAGGTGTCGAGCCAGCCGTGCAGCAGGAACAAGGTCGGCCTGGGGGTTGGCCGGTCGTCGGCCACGGACCAACGCCGGACGTGATAGCGCAGGCCGCGCAGCGTCAGGAATTCGGAACGGCTCAGGGAGGTGCGGCCAGGAAAGCTCATGTGCAGGAAGACTTTTTTCGATTGTGCATGCGTGGCGCAGGATTTGCACAGATGCGGAGCAGAGACCCGACCACGCGATGACGCGTCGAGCGACTAGACCATAAACTGTGCGCTCGCGAGCGCCTTCGCCGCCATCAAGCTGACCTCATGACCTACTGCCTCGCCATCAAAGTGGACGATGGCCTCGTCTTCGCCGGAGACACCCGCACCAGCGCGGGCGTCGACGACGTGCGGACCTACAACAAGATGCACATCACCGAGGAAGCCGGTGACCGCGTCTTCGTGATCCTCTCGGCCGGCAACCTCGCCACCACGCAGTGGATCCTGAACAACGTCAAGCGCGACCTGGCCGACCCGGACGCGCCGGTGAGCCTGCGCACGGTGCGCCACATGTACGACGCCGCCGAGTACATCGGCAGCCTGTCGGTGCGCGCGCAGAAGGAATCGTCGTCCTACGGCCAGTACAGCAACGTCGACTTCCGCACCACGCTGATCCTCGGCGGGCAGATCCTCGGCGAAGATCCGTCGCTCTACCTCGTCTATCCCGAGGGCAATTGCATTTCGGTGTCGCCCGAGACGCCTTATCTGCAGATCGGCGAGAGCAAGTACGGCAAGCCGATCCTCGACCGCATCATCCGCCCGCACATCTCGCTCGAGGACGCCACGCGCTGCGCGCTGGTGTCGCTCGATTCGACGATGAAGTCCAACCTCACGGTCGGCCCGCCGCTCGACGTCGCGATCCTGCCGCGCAACGCGCTGAAGATCACCCATCGCCTGCGGCTCGATCTCGACACGCCGTACTACGCGGCGCTCAAGCGGGCCTGGGCCGACAGCCTCGAGCGCGTGTTCCGCGACGACCTGCCGAAGTTCGAGTGGGAGACCTCGCAACAGACGATGCTGTAGCCGGGCGCAGCCCGGCTCCTGTCCAAGACCCGCCGGGGCAAAGCTGCCCCATCGGCGCCCGGCACCCGGCCGATCTGGAATAATCCGCGCGCTTTTCCGCCCCGGAACCGGACTTTCCAGCATGCCCCGCCAGACGCCCGTCATCGCCCCCTCGATTCTCTCCGCCGACTTCGCCCGCCTGGGCGAGGACACCGCCAAGGTGCTCGCCTCTGGCGCCGACTGGGTGCACTTCGACGTGATGGACAACCATTACGTGCCCAACCTGACCATCGGCCCGATGGTTTGCGAGGCCCTGCGCAAGTACGGCGTCACCGCGCCGATCGACGTGCACCTGATGGTCGAGCCGGTCGACGCGCTCGCCGCGAGCTTCGCCAAGGCCGGGGCCACGTACATCACCTTCCATCCCGAGGCCACGCGCCACGTCGACCGCTCGCTCGCCGCGATCCGCGACGCCGGCTGCAAGGCTGGCCTGGTGTTCAACCCGGCAACGCAGCTCGAGGTCCTGAAATACGTGATCGACAAGGTCGACCTCGTGCTGCTGATGTCGGTGAACCCCGGCTTCGGCGGCCAGAGCTTCATCGCCTCGGCGCTGCCCAAGCTGCGCGAAGCCCGCGCGATCATCGATGCGAGCGGCCGCGACATCCGCCTCGAGATCGACGGCGGCGTGAAGGTGGACAACATCGGCGAGATCGCCGCCGCGGGCGCCGACAGCTTCGTCGCCGGCAGCGCCATCTTCAACTCCAAGGACTACGCGGCCACCATCGCGCGGATGCGCGAGGAAATCGCCGCCGCGACCCGCGGATAAAGCGGCCAGCGCAACAGCGTCGCGGCCCGCGTCACAAGGAATGTCGATGTCGAGTGCAGACGGCGGCCCGGCCGCAACAGCGGCCGCGCCAGCGGTACAGATCACCCCCAGGCTGACGCTGGTCTTCGCGATCGCGGTCGGGGCGATCGTCGCCAACCTCTACTACGTGCAGCCGCTGATCGAGCCGATCGGCAGCGCGCTGCAACTGTCGCCGTCCGCGCTCGGGCTGATGGTCACGCTCGCGCAGATCGGCTACGCGCTCGGCCTGCTGCTGCTGGTTCCGCTCGGCGATCTGCTCGAGAACCGTCGGCTGTGCTGCAGCCTGCTGCTGGTCTGCGCCGTCGCGCTGATCGCCACCGCGTCGGCACAGAACGCCCTGATGCTGCTCGGCGCCCTGCTCGCGGTCGGGCTGACCTCGGTCGTCGCGCAGGTGCTGGTGCCGTTCGCCTCGCAGCTCGCGCCGGATGCGACGCGCGGCCGCGTGGTGGGCAACATCATGAGCGGGCTGTTCATCGGCATCTTGCTCGCGCGCCCGCTGTCGAGCGCGCTGTCCGACATCGTCGGCTGGCGCGCGGTGTTCGCGGGGTCGGCGGTCGGCATGCTCGTCATCGCCGCTGCGCTGCGCCTGCTGCTGCCGGCACGCAAGCCGAGCGCCGCGCTGCACTACCTCGACCTGCTGCGCTCGCTCTGGCAGCTCTGGCGCGACACGCCGCTGCTGCGCCGCCGCGCGCTGTATCACGCGGGACTGTTCGGCGGCTTCTCGCTGTACTGGACCGGCGTGACGCTGGTGATGACGGCCGCGCCGTTCCATCTGAGCCATGCGCAATTCGCGCTGTTCGCGCTCGCCGGCATCGCCGGCGCCATCGCCTCGCCGATCGCCGGACGCGCGGCCGACCGTGGCTGGGCCGGTCGCACCACGGCGGTGGCGATGCTGCTGGTCTCGCTCGGCTTTGCTTGCGCCGCAGTCGGCGCGATCAGCGGCTCGCTCGCGCTGATGGTGATCTCGGGCATCGTCGTCGACCTCGGCGTGTCGGCGAACCTGGTCACCGGCCAGCGCCTGCTGTTCGCGCTGAACCCGGCCGCGCGCAGCCGCATGAACGCGCTCTACATGGCGACCTTCTTCTGCGGCGGCGCGATCGGCTCGGCGATCACGGGCGTGGTGTTCGCGCACGGCGGCTGGCTGCTGGCCTGCGCGGTCGGCGCCGGAGCGGCGCTGCTGGTGCTCGCCGCGTTCGCGACCGAGAAGCGCGCGGCGTGACCGATGCTGGCGGCGCGCTTATAGTGGCGGCCGTTCTGGTCTCAAGCTTTCAACAAACACCGATGAAGCAAACGGAGTCGATCGCGCAGGCCCCCGCCCTGCGCCGTTCCTGGCGATGGCGCTAGCGCACCGCGCACGCTGATTTCCCTCGCCCGCTTTTTCTTCATCGTCTGACCGAACATGACTGCCTATACCCACGTCACGCTCACGCGTGAGCTCCCCGGCGACCTCGACACGCCGGTCTCCGCTTATCTCAAGCTCGCCCAAGGCCCGTACTCGTTCTTGTTCGAGTCGATGCAGGGCGGTGAACGCTGGGGCCGCTATTCGTTCATCGGCCTGCCGAGCCGCGAACTCATTCGCGTGCGCGGCAAGCTCATCGAGCGCCTGATCGACGGCAACATCGTCGAAAGCCTGCAGGCCGATTCGCCGTTCCCGTACATCAAGGCCTACAGCGAGAACGTGCGCGTGAAGGAAGCGCCGGGCCTGCCGCGCTTCACCGGCGGCCTGGTCGGCTACTTCGGCTACGACTGCGTGCGCTACATCGAGCCGCGCATCAACCGCGAACACGCCGATCCGATCGGCGCGCCCGACGTGCTGCTGATGCGCGCGGACGAACTCGCGATCTTCGACAACCTGCGCTGCACGCTCACGCTCGTCGTGCATGCCAAGGCCGACGATGCCGACGACCAGGCGCGCGCCGCACGCCGGCTCGACGAGATCGAAGCCTCGCTGCTGAATCCTCCGGCCGCACGCGCGCTCAAGCCCGCGGCCAAGACGCTGACGCCGGACGACTTCGTGTCGATGTTCAATCCGCAGAGCTTCGGCGCGGCGATCGACCGCGTGAAGGACTACATCGCGGCCGGCGACGTCATGCAGGTGGTGCCGTCGCAGCGCTTGTCGGCTCCGTTCACCACCGATGCGATGACGCTGTATCGCACGCTGCGCCGGCTCAATCCGTCGCCGTACCTGTTCTGCCTCGATCTCGACGATCATCAAGTCGTCGGTTCCTCGCCCGAAATTCTCGTGCGCGTCGAAGACGGCGAAATGACCGTGCGGCCGATCGCCGGCACGCGCAAGCGCGGGGCGACGGTCGAGGAAGACCAGGCGCTCGAAGCCGACCTGCTCGCCGATCCGAAGGAACTCGCCGAGCACCTGATGCTGATCGATCTCGGCCGCAACGATGTCGGTCGCGTCGCCGAAACCGGCAGCGTCAAGCTGACCGACAAGATGGTGATCGAGCGCTACAGCCACGTCATGCACATCGTCAGCAACGTCAGCGGCCGGCTGAAGGAAGGCATGCACGCGCTCGATGCGCTGACCGCCGCGTTTCCGGCCGGCACGCTGTCGGGCGCACCGAAGGTCCGCGCGATGGAAATCATCGACGAGCTCGAACCGGTAAAGCGCGGCATCTACGGCGGCGCGGTCGGTTATCTGGCCTGGTCCGGCAACCTCGACACCGCCATCGCGATCCGCACCGCCGTGCTCAAGGACGGCCAGATCCACGTGCAGGCCGGCGCCGGCATCGTCGCCGACTCCGATCCCGCGTCGGAATGGGAAGAGACGATGAACAAGGCGCGCGCGATGGTGCGGGCGGCGGGCCTGGCGACAGGCGGTCGGAGCGCGTAGTCGCATCGCCCGGCCGGCCCGGGCCGCGCGGTATCGCCGGCCGCGACCGGTTGGTCAGCGCGGCAGATTCATCTGTCCCCTGCGCTTCCATAAGGTTTTGCGGCTGATGCCCAGCGCGCGGGCGATGCTGGCCTCGGTCATCCGGCCCTGGTGTTCGAGCACATAGCTGCGGAAGTAGTCATCCAGGCTCTCGCCGGCAGCAGCAGCGGAACCCGGCGCCTGCACCGGAATCGCCAGGTGCTCGGGTTCGATCTGCGGCCCGTCGCAGAGAATCACCGCGCGTTCCAGCGCATTGGCCAGCTCGCGCACGTTGCCGGGCCAGGGATATCCGTGGATTGCCGCCAGCGCAGCGCGCGAAAGCCGGAGCCCGCTCCGTCCCAGGCGCGCCGTCGCCTGCGACAGCAGATGCGCCGCCAGCCGATCGATGTCGGCTCCGCGCTCGCGCAGTGGCGGCAAGGTGATCTCCATGACCCGCAGGCGATAGTAGAGGTCTTCGCGGAAGTGGCCTTCGCGCATCATCTGTTCGAGGTCGCGGTGGGTGGCGGCCAGCAGTCGCACGTCGACCTTGCGCGAACGGTTGGCGCCGATGGCGCGCACCTCGCCCTCCTGCAGGACGCGCAGCAGGTGGGCTTGAACCGGCTGCGCCAGTTCGCCGATCTCGTCGAGAAACAGCGTGCCGCCGTGGGCGGCCATGAACAGGCCGTCCTTGCTGCGTACGGCACCGGTGAACGCGCCCTTCTCGAAGCCGAACAGCTCGGATTCCACCAGATTCTCGGGGATGGCCGCGCAGTTGACGGCGATGAAGGGGCCGTCGCGACGACGGCCGGATTCGTGTACGGCACGCGCCACGAGTTCTTTGCCAGTGCCGGATTCACCGCGGATCAACAGGGTGACGTCGGTGGCGGCTACCCGGCGCACCCGGTCCAGTACCTGCTGCATCGCGGCGCATTCACCGACCATGCTGGCGATCGGAAAGCTGCGGTCCACATCCTGCTTGAGCGCCGCGTTCTGGCGCGCGAGCAGCTGGCTGCCCAGCACGCGCTCGACCACCAGCAGCATTTCGTCATGGTCGAAAGGCTTGGAGATGTAGTCGCGGGCGCCCAGATGCATGCACTCCACCGCGGCGCGCACGCTCGCGTAACTGGTCATGATGATCACGGGCACCGGGTGGGCTCGGGCGATGACTTCAGTGCCCGAAGTCCCCGGCAGGCGCACGTCGCTGATGATCAGATCGAAACTCCGCAAGCCCATCACCTCGGCCTCGGCCACGGTGCCAGCGTCGCGGACCTCGTAGCCGTTGCGGGTCAGCAGCCGCGCCGTGTGGTGGCGGATCAGCTCTTCGTCTTCGATGATCAGGATGCGGTTCATATGAGCAGATTCCCGGAGAGGTCGAAATGCGCGGGAAGCCGCACGGTGAAACGGCTGCCGCGGCCCGCGATGCTGTCGACGGACAAGCTGCCGCCATGATCGGAGACAATGCGATAGACCAGCGACAGCCCCAGCCCCGTGCCCTCTCCCGGCGCCTTGGTGGTGAAGAATGGCTCCAGGATACGGTCGCGCAGCGACGCCGGAATACCCACACCCCAGTCTTCGATCTCGATCGCAACCGAAGCTGCGCCGACCAGGGACCGGACCTCGACGCGCCCGCCGCTGCCGGAGGCATCGGCCGCGTTGGCCAGCAGGTTGAGAAAGACCTGGAGCATCCGGCCGCGATCGCCGTCGACTTCCAGCCTGTCCGCGACGCGGTTGTCGAAGTGCAGATCGCGGCCCGAGCGCGACATCCTCACCAGGCGGATGGCCTCGTCCAGCAGCTCGCGCAAGACCAGCCGCTCCTGCGCCCCAGGCCGCTCGGCCCTGGCGAAGTTCAGCAGCGATTGCACGATGTCGCTGATCCGCCGTGATTGCACGAGAATGTCGCTGATTCCGCGTTCGCGCTCGTCCTCGTCGGGTTCATCGCGCAGGTTCTGGGCGACGCAGGTGATGCCGGTCAGCGGATTGCCGATCTCATGGGCGACGCCCGAGGCCAGGGTGCCGATCGAAGCCAGCCGGGCACTGTGGGCCAGTTCGGCTTCGAGCCGCTGCTGCTCGGTCAGGTCTTCCACCAGCAGCACCAGCCCGTGCGCGTCGCCATCGTCGGCGACGACTTCGCAGCGCAGACGGATCTGGCGCTGGCCGTCGGCGAGGGCCACCGGCAGCTTGTAGCCATAGGCCTGGCCGCCACTCAGGAAATCGCCGAAAACCTGGGCCCAGGGCGCCGGCAGGTCCGGTACGCGCAAGCCGACGACGGCGGCGCCCGTCAGCCCCGAGAGCGCGGCCATGCGGTCGTTCCACAGCTGCACCTCCTGCCGCTCGCCCAGCGAGCAGACTCCGATCGGCAGGGTCTGCAGGATCTGGCGGTGGAAGCGTCGCAGGTGATTGAGTTCGGCGGCCAGGCCGCTGAGCTGGCCTTGCGAGTCTTCGAGCGCCTCTTCGACGAGGCGGGTCCCCGAACGCGTACGTCCGATGCCGAGTCCCAGCGCCTCGCGGGCCAGTTGCGGGCCGATCAGCCCCGACAGATTGCGTTGCAGGCGCTCGGCTAGAAAATGCAGCTGTCGCGGCCGGCGCTCGTCGGCCGACAGCGCGGTCTGCTGCAGCGCGCGCTGCAGTTCCGCCGCCGCCGTGGCGGTACCCAGCAAGCGGCTCAGAGCGCCTTCGATATCGGCCACGCTGCTGGCGATCGGAACGTCGGAGACCAGCAGCACCGCATGCAACCGCAGCGCCTGATCGGCCGCGCGCTCCTTGTCGCCCGGCCGCACCAGGAACGAGCCGGCGACGAACAGCAGGACGTTCGCGGCCAGCGACCAGAACGTCGCGAAGACCCAGGGCCTGAGTTCGACCAAAGGCAGCGCCAGCAGCGGCGTCGGCCGGCCGCTCAGCAACGGCAGCACCAGGATCAGGAACCACAGCAGCATGCCGCCGCAGAGGCCGGCGACGAAGCCGACGCGGTTGGCCCGCGGCCACAACAGCATCGCCACCGCACCCGGCAGGAACTGGGTCACCGCGACGAAAGAGATCAGGCCCAGGTTCACTAGGCCAGGGTTGCCCTCGATCGAACGATAGGTCACGTAGCCGGTGAAGATCACCACGGCGATCAGCGCCCGTCGACCCCAGAGCAGGCTGCGATAGAGCCCCGGCGCGGTGGCGGGCCGCCGCGACAGCAGCAGCGGCAGGACCAGGTGGTTCAGGCACATGGCGGCCAGAGCCAGGCTTTCGACGATGATCATGGAGCTGGCGGCCGACAGGCCGCCGACGAAGATCACGAACGTCAGCCAGCTGTCGCCGCCCCGCACGGACAGCACCAGCGGGTAGTACTCCGCAGGGCCCTCCAGCTGCAGCAGCTGCGAGGCCCACAAAATGATCGGCACTGGCAGGTTGATCAGCAGCAGCAGCAGCGGAAAAGCCCAGATGGCGGTACGCAGGGTTCCAGGGTCGATGTTCTCGGTGAACATCATGTGGAACTGCCGCGGCAGCAGAAAGACCGCGCCGAAGGCCACCAGCAGCAGGGTGGTCCAGGCACCGGTGGCCTGGTTGTTGCGCAGCGGTGCGTACAGGGTCTCGACGGCCTCGGGATGCGCTCCCAGCCAGTCCGTCAGCGGGCCGATGCCACCGAATACGCCCCAGAGCGCATAAGCCCCGACCGCCAGCAGCGCTCCGATCTTGACCAGCGATTCGAAGGCGATGGCGACCACCAGGCCCTCGTGCTTGATGCGCGGCGTCACCTGGCGCGCACCGAACAGCACCGCGAACAGCGTGATGGTGCCGCAGAATACCAGCGCCAACACACCCGGCGGAGTGGCCCGCGTCAGCAGCCGGGCCGACGTCACCACGGCCTGAATCTGCAGCGACAGGTAAGGCAGGACCGCCAGCAGCATGAACGCGGTCACCAGCACCCCGGTGTAGCGGCTCGGATAGCGGAACGCGAACAGGTCGGCGATGGACCCGAGCTGATGCTCGTGCACCACCCGCAGCAGGGGCTTGAGCAACAGCGGAGCGAGCACGAAGGCCAGCGTGGCGCCGAAATAGAAGGCAATGAACAGATATCCCTGCTCGGCCGCGAAGCCGACGCTGCCGTAGAAACTCCAGGTGGTCGCGTACAGGCACAGCGAGGCCGAGTAAGTGAGCGGATGGCGCGCCACCCACGCCGGCAACCAGCCCGTCTCGCTGGCATAGGCAAGCAGGAACAACAGGCCCAGGTAGGTCAGACCGACCAGCAGCAGCGGCCAGGATTCCGGCATTAGCGGCGCCCTCCGAGCAGCGCGGCCGACAGGGCGATGATCACCAGCCAGACAGCGTAGATCGTCCACCACGGGCAGGCGGCACCGAACCAGATCGACAGCGCCGGCGAGCCCAGCGCCACCAGGCTCAGCAGAAACAGCACCAGGGCGCGTTCGCCATCCCCGTCTCCCGAGGGCCTGCGCGGCGGTTCGTGTTTCACGGGCGCGCGTTACCGCTGGCAGCAACGCGTTTCAAAAGGTAACGCCACGCTCCGCCCCGATGTTTCTGCGCCTATAGCCAAACCACTGTTTTCGTTGATCAAAGCCTTGACTCCGAAACGGGCACGGAGGTTGCCCCCGCTGTCTTCAAGCAGGTGCCATGCCTGTGGGACGTCAAACCAAAAATAAAGATCGGAGGAGATCACATGAAACACCGGACGGGGGCGGCTGCCCTGGTGACGATGCTGCTCGGCTGCGGGAGCGCTTGGGCCGGCGAAGTGCAGTACGGCGCTACCAGCTTCACCTGGAGCGGCTACGCCAAGCTCGACGTGCTGTTCAGCCGCTTTTCCGAAGGTGAGGTCGCCCAGGGCGTCGGCCGCGACTTCTACGTGCCGGCCACGATCCCGGTATCCGCGGGTGGCGGCAAGGCTTACGAGGCCTTCGACACCCACGTCAAGGAATCGCGCCTGGTGCTCAGGACCGCCACGCCGCTGAGTACGGGGGAGGTTGTCTCGACCCACCTGGAGCTGGACTTCATCGTCAATCAGGGCGCTGCCAACGAGCAGATCACCAACGCTTACAACCCGGGCCTGCGGCGCTACTTCGTGACCTACGGCAACTGGCTGCTGGGACAGGAATGGACCACGTTCATGAACCTCGACAACGTTCCAGATACGCTCGATTTCGTCTGCTACGCCAGCGAAGGCGCAGTGCTCGGCCGCCAGCCCATGGTGCGTTACGGCGGCGCCCGCTGGGCCGTGGCGCTGGAGAACACCGAAACCTCTCTGCTCACACCCGCTGCAGCGCCGGCCACGGCCGGCACCGGCGACGGCGTGCTTCCCGACCTGGCATCGAACATCCGCTTCAAGGTCGGCCGTGCGAACCTGATGCTGGCCGGCCTGCTGCGTCAGTTGCGCATCGACAATGCCGCCTCGGCAGCCGGCCCGGCGGTCAGGAGCAGCGCAGTCGGCGGCGGCGCCAGTCTCTCGGGCAGGATCGGGCTGGGGGCCGCAGACGACATTCGCTTCGTGCTCAGCGCCGGCGCTGGCCTGGGTCGCTACGTCGCACTGGGCACCGTCGCCGATGCGGTGCTCGACGACGGCGAACTCAAGGCGATCCCGCTGCTGGCGGGCATGTTCGCCTACCGTCACCCGTGGAACCCGCAATGGCGTTCGACCGTGATGCTCTCCCAGTTCGACGCCGACAACGACACCGCACTGACCGGCACCAACGTGACCCGGCGGGTGCGCAGCGCGACCGTCAACCTGCTGTATTCGCCGTTTTCCCGGCTGACCCTGGGCATGGAGTACCGGCATGCCCAGCGCGAACTCGAAGACGGCCGCGACGGCCAGCTCGACCGCGTGCAGTTTTCGAGCAGGTACTCGTTCTAGCCAGCAATTGCCAGAAACCCCCAACAAACCTCAAGGAGTCCGCATATGACGCGCCAGCATCCCTACAGCATGGGCCTCGACCGCTCGCCGGCCAATTACGTGCCGCTGTCGCCGCTGAGCTTCATCGAACGCACCGCCGCGGTGTATCCGCAGAGAACCTCGATCATCTACGGCGAAACCCGGCAGGTGTGGAGTCAGACCTACGCACGTTGCCGTCGCCTGGCTTCGGCGCTGGAGCGTCGCGGAATCGGTCGCGGCGACACCGTGGCGGTGATGCTGCCCAACACACCGCCGATGATCGAGGCGCATTTCGGCGTACCGATGCTGGGTGCCGTGCTCAATACACTCAATACGCGCCTGGATGCCGAGGCCATCGCCTTCATGCTCGAACATGGCGAGGCGCGCGTGCTGATCACCGATTGCGAATTCTCGCCGGTGGTGTCCAAGGCGCTGGCGATGCTGGGTGAGCGGCGCCCGCTGGTCATCGACGTCCGTGACCCGCACATCGACGGTGGCGAAACGCTGGGCGCACTGGACTATGAGGCCCTGCTCGCCGAAGGCGATCCCGGTTATGCCTGGTCGCTGCCACAGGACGAGTGGGAGGCGATCGCCCTCAACTACACCTCGGGCACCACCGGCAACCCCAAGGGCGTGGTCTATCACCATCGCGGCGCGCACCTGAACTCGATCGCCAACATCGTCACCTGGGGCATGCCTGCGCATGCGGTCTACCTGTGGACGCTGCCGATGTTCCACTGCAACGGCTGGTGCTTCCCATGGACGCTGGCCGCCAACGCCGGCACCCATGTCTGCCTGCGTCGCGTCGACCCGGTGCTGATCTTCGAGCTCATCAAGCAGCATCGCGTCACGCATTTCTGCGGAGCGCCCATCGTCCACAGCATGCTGATCAACGCGCCCGAATCCAGCCGGCAGGGACTGGGGCATCCGGTGGCGGCGATGATCGCCGGCGCGGCGCCGCCAGCGGCGATCATCGAGGGGATGGAGCGCATCGGCGTTTCGATCACCCATGCCTACGGCCTGACCGAGACTTACGGCCCAGCCGCGATCTGCGCCAGGCAGCCCGAGTGGGAGACGCTCCCGCTTCCCGAAAAAGCCGAGCGCCACGCCCGCCAGGGCGTGCCCAACCATCTGCAGCAGGCCATGGCCGTACTCGATCCGCAGACGATGCAACCGGTGCCCGCCGACGGCGAGACCATGGGCGAGATCATGTTCCGCGGCAATATCGTCATGAAGGGCTACCTGAAGAACCCGACGGCGACCGAGGAATCGCTCGCCGGCGGCTGGTTCCACTCCGGCGACCTCGCGGTCGTGCAGTCCGACGGCTACGTCAAGATCCGGGATCGTAGCAAGGACGTCATCATCTCCGGCGGCGAGAACATCTCCAGTATCGAGGTCGAGGACGCGCTCTACCGCCACCCGGCGGTGATGGCCGCGGCAGTGGTCGCCAAGCTGGACGACAAGTGGGGTGAGGTGCCCTGCGCCTGCGTCGAGCTGCGCGAAGGCTCAACCGTCACGCCCGAGGAACTCGTCGAGCACTGCCGCCGGTATCTGGCGCGTTTCAAGGTGCCGCGCCACGTCGTCATCGGCCCGCTGCCCAAGACCTCGACCGGCAAGATCCAGAAGTTCCTGCTGCGCCAGCGCGTCGCCTGAATGCCGGTTCGACCCGGACGGCCAGCCGCTCCGGGCCACGGTGTTACCCGAGGTGACAGTGTTGTTACCAGCTTCCCCCCGACGCACCGTGATCGAATTCCAAGCAGCTGTTTTAGCCAGGATTATGACCTGGCATCAAGCCTGCAACCGTGAAGGCAGAAGCCGCCGCGACGAGCGAGCGTGCCCACAGCAATCGCTGCGGAGGAGAGCCCGCCCCGACTCGCTGCCGTTGCCGCAGGTCACGTTCCTTTCTCAATGGAACCGACGCCTCCGGCAACCGGCGCGCGTCCGGGCGCCAAATCCCCCGCCCGGTCACCGCGACGACGGCGATCCAGGCTGCTCGCCGCAGCGTTGCCCGCATGCGGGCAACGCCATGCAGCCGAAAACCTAAAACGAGGAGAGAAACCCGTGCCGCAAACCCTGTCCCATCCGATGCTCCGGCATCCGAAGTTTCTGACGCTGGTCCGCAGCCGGCGGCGCTACTCGCTGCTGCTGTCGGCGATCGTGCTGGGCTCGTACTACGCCTTCATGGCCACGGTCGCGTTCCAGCCGCGGTGGCTGGCGACACCGCTATCGACGGATTCCGCACTGACCGTCGGCTGGCCGATCGGCACCGGGCTGATCGTCGGCTCCTGGCTGCTGACCGGGCTCTACGTGCGCCGGGCCAATCGCGACTTCGACGTGCTGAGCCGCGAACTGGCCGGGGAGTCGCGCCAATGAACCGCCTCCGCCCTTCATTGGCAGTCGCCGCGCTGGCCCTGCCCGCGTCGGCCCTGGCCGCTCCCGGCTCGATCGCCGAGGTCAGCCGCCAGCCGCTGAACGTCTCTGCCATCGCGATGTTCCTGCTGTTCGTGCTGGCGACGCTGGGCATCACCGCCTGGGCCGCCCGGCGCACGCGCTCGACATCGGATTTCTACACTGCCGGCGGCGGCATCAGCGGCTTCCAGAACGGCCTGGCGATCGCCGGCGACTACATGTCCGCAGCGACCCTGCTTGGGCTGTCGAGCCTGGTGTTCCTGCGCGGTTTCGATGGCTTCGTCTACACCATCGGCTTCTTCGTCGGCTGGCCGGTCATCCTGTTCCTGATGGCCGAACGGCTGCGCAACCTGGGCCGCTACACCTTCGCCGACATCGCCTCCTACCGGCTCGACCAGAACCGTGTCCGCACATTCGCGGCCGTCGGCTCGCTGACCGTGGTCTGCTTCTACCTGATCGTGCAGATGGTCGGGGCCGGCCAGCTGATCCAGCTGCTGTTCGGCCTGGACTATCCGGTCGCCGTCGTCGTGGTCGGCGTGCTGATGGTGCTGTACGTGATCTTCGGCGGCATGATCGCGACCACCTGGGTGCAGATCATCAAGGCGGTGCTGCTGCTGAGCGGGGGCACCGTGCTGGCACTGATGGCCTTGTCCCGCTTCGGCTTCAATCTCGAGACGATGGCGAAATCCGCGGTCGCGGCGCATGCCGATGGCCAGCGCATCATGGGACCGGGCACGCTGCTGGCCGACCCGGTTTCGGCGTTGTCACTGTCGCTGGGCCTGCTGTTCGGCACCGCCGGCCTGCCGCACATCCTGATGCGGTTTTTCACCGTGCCCAACGCGGTCGAGGCACGCAAGAGCGTGTTCGTCGCCAGCGGCTTCATCGGCTTCTTCTTCCTGGTGGTCTGCGTGCTGGGGCTGTCGGCCGTGGTCATCGTCGGCACCGACCCGCAGTTCTTCGAAGGCGGCGATCCACGCGGCAAGCTGATCGGCGGAAGCAACATGCCGGTCATGCATCTGGCCAAGGCGCTCGGCGGCAATCTGTTCCTCGGCTTCCTGTCGGCGGTGGCGTTCGCGACGATCCTGGCGGTGGTCTCGGGCTTGGCGCTGGCCGGCGCTTCGGCGATCGCACACGATCTGTACGCTCGCGTAATCCGCAAGGGAACGGCGACCGAGGGCGAGGAGATGAAGGTCTCGCGCTACGCCACGATCGGGCTCGGGCTCGTTGCGGTGCTGCTCGGCATCCTGTTCGAGAATCAGAACGTGGCCTTTCTGGTCGGCCTGACTTTCGGCATCGCCGCCTCGGCCAACTTCCCGGTACTGATACTGTCGATGTACTGGCGCGGGCTGACCACGCAGGGCGCGCTGTGGGGTGGACTTGCCGGTTTGATCTCGGCGGTGGGCTTGGTGGTGCTGTCCAAGGCGGTGTGGGTCGCCGTGCTCGGTCACGCGCAGCCGCTGTTTCCGTACGAGCAGCCGGCGCTGTTCTCGATGCCGCTCGCGTTCTTCGTCACCTGGCTGGTATCCCGGCTCGACCATAGCGCCCGCGCCGAACGTGAGCGTCTGGCTTTCGACGAGCAGGCCGTGCGCGCGGAAACCGGCATCGGCAGCTCGGCGGCAAGCGCACACTGAGCGGCAACGCGGAACGGCTCACGCTGCCCGGGGCAGGTTCCCTAGGCGATAGCCTCCATCGCGCGCGGCGCCTGCTCGCGCACCTTGGCGATGAAATCGCGGATGTAGGCGCGGCTCGCGAGGCTCTCGGGCATCGCCGCGTGCAGCTCGCAGTGCAGGCCCTTGGGGCCGAGCGGTATGCCGACCACGTAGCCGCGATCGAGATACGGGCGCACGCTCCATTCGGGTAGCGCGGCGATGCCGCGGCCGCTCGCGACCAGTTGCAGGATCGCGATCGTGAGCTCGGCGTTGCGGCGGCGCGGCTTGATGTCGTGCGGGGCCAGAAAATGCCGCACGACGTCGAGCATGGCGTCGTCGACCGGATAGCTGATCAGCGTTTCGCCGATGAAATCCTGCGGCTGCAGATACGCCTTCTGCGCGTACGCGTGCAGCGGCGAGACGATCGCGAGCGTCTCGTAGGTGAACAGATGCTCGGTGACGACGCCCGCGCGCTTGGGCGGCTCGTCGTGGATCACCGCGAAGTCCGCGGTGCCGTTCTCGACCAGCGTGGTCGGCTCGGTGTGAAAGCCGCTGACGATGTCGAGCTCGACTTCGGGCCAGTGCTCGCGCAGCGCGTCCATCGCGGGCATCAGCCAGTCGAAGCAGGTGTGGCATTCCACCGCCACGCGCAGCTCGCCGCTGCGGCCCGAGACCCACTGCGCCACTTCGCGCTCGGCCTGCGCGGTGATCTGCACCACCTCGCGCGCGGCCGCCAGCAGGCGCGCGCCGGCCTGGGTGAAGCGCAGCGGCTTGGTGTTGCGCTCGAACAGCGATGTTCCGTAATGCGTTTCGAGCGCCTTGAGCTGGTGCGAGAGCGCCGATTGGGTCACGAACACGCGATCGGCCGCCTTGGCGAGCGAGCCGGTGTCGGACAGCGCGATCAGCGTCTGCAGATGGCGGATGTCGAGCGGGGAAGAAGCCATGAATGAAACTCAAGTCGAATGACAATTCTTTGAGATTGAATCATATGGCGCGCGGCCGGACCATGCTCGGCCCCTGTCCGCGAGCCTGCGCATGACCGCTTCCATTGCCACCCACATCCTCGGCTTCCCGCGCATCGGCGCCCGCCGTGAACTCAAGGCCGCCGTCGAGGCGCACTGGCAAGGCAGGCTCGCCGCCGACGAACTGCACTGCGTCGCCGCGGGCCTGCGCGCCCGGCACTGGGCGCAGCAGAAGGCGGCCGGGCTCGACTTCGTCACCGTCGGCGACTTCGCCTTCTACGATCACCTGCATAACGTCACCGCGCTGTTCTCGGCCGCGCCGGAGCGCTTCGGCCTGGGCGGGACCGTCGATCTGGCCGGCTACTTCGCGATGGCGCGCGGCACCGCGCAGCAGCCCGCGCTAGCGATGAAGAAGTGGTTCGACACCAACTATCACTATCTGGTCCCCGAGATCGGCCCGCGGACCACCGTCAAGCTCGATCGCGGCTGGCTGCTGCCCGAGGTGCGCGAGGCGCTCGCGCTCGGCCATCAAGTGAAAGTCGCGCTGCCCGGCCCGCTGACCTGGCTCTGGCTGGCGGCCGCCGAGCCGGGCTTCGACAAGCTGCGGCTGTTGTCGCTGCTGCTCAATGGCTACTTCGCGTTGCTGAGCGAACTCGCGCAGCTGGGCGTGCGCTGGGTGCAGCTCGACGAGCCGGTGCTCTCGCTCGACCTGCCGCCGGACTGGATCGCGGCCTACGGCGTGGTCTACCGCGAACTGGCCGGCGCCGGCCTGCCGCTGCTGCTCGCGAGCTACTTCGGTGGCGTCGCCGAGCACGCCGCCTGGCTCAAGCGGCTGCCGATCGCCGGCCTGCATCTGGACCTGGTGCGTGCACCCGGGCAGCTCGACGCCTTCCTGGCCGACTGGCCCGCAGACAAAGTGCTTTCGCTCGGCGTGATCGACGGCCGCAATCTCTGGCGCAGCGACCTGAGCCGGGCGCTCGCCTCGCTCGCTGCCGCACGGGCGACGCTCGGCGAGCGACTGTGGGTATCCGCTTCGTGCTCGCTGCTGCACGTGCCGCACGATCTCGCGCAGGAAACCCGGCTCGATCCGCGCATCAGGAGCTGGATGGCGTTCGCAGAACAGAAGCTCGGCGAACTCGCCGTGCTCAAGCGCGCCTTGAACGAAGGCGAAGCCGCCGTCGCCGAACCGCTGCAAGCCGCGGCGACCGCGATCGAAGACCGTCGCAATGCGCCGAGTACCCGGCGCGACGAGGTGCGCGCCCGCGTCGCCGCATTGAACGAGCGCGATACGCAGCGCCAGTCGGCGTTCGCCGAGCGCATCGCCGCCCAGCAGGCCGTGCTGCAACTGCCGAAGCTGCCGACGACCACGATCGGCTCGTTTCCGCAGACCGCCGAGATCCGCGCCGCGCGCGCCGCGTTCAAGGCCGGCAAGTCCGGCGAGGCCGATTACGTCGCCGCGATGCAAAACGAAATCCGCTTCGTCGTCGACCGGCAGGAACGGCTCGGCCTCGACGTGCTCGTGCATGGCGAGCCCGAGCGCAACGACATGGTCGAATACTTCGGCGAGCAGCTCGACGGCTACGCGTTCACGCAGTTCGGCTGGGTGCAGAGCTACGGCTCGCGCTGCGTGAAGCCGCCGGTGATCTACGGCGATGTCTCGCGCCCGAAGGCGATGACGGTGGAGTGGTCGCGCTATGCGCAAAGCCTCACGTCCAGGCCGATGAAGGGCATGCTCAGCGGCCCGCTGACGATGCTGTTCTGGAGCTTCGTGCGCGACGATCTGCCCAGGCGCGAGGTCGCGCTGCAGCTCGCACTCGCCTTGCGCGACGAAGTGCTCGACCTCGAAGCCGCCGGCATCAGGCTGATCCAGATCGACGAGCCGACGATCCGCGAAGGCCTGCCGCTCAAGAAGGCCGACTGGCCCGAGTATCTCGACTGGGCCGTGCGCGCGTTTCGCATCACCGCCGCGGGCGTGCGCGACGAAACGCAGATTCACACGCACATGTGCTATTCGGAGTTCAACGACATCCTGCCGGCGATCGCCGCGCTCGACGCGGACGTGATCACGATCGAGACCTCGCGCTCGCGCATGAAATTGCTCGAGGGCTTCGCCGAATTCCGCTATCCGAACGACATCGGCCCGGGCCTCTACGACATCCACTCGCCGCGCGTTCCGGCCGCCGACGAAATGAGCGAGCTGCTGCAGCGCGCGCTCGAGGTGGTGCCGGCCGAGCGCCTGTGGGTGAACCCCGATTGCGGGCTCAAGACGCGCGGGTGGCCGGAAACCGAAGCGGCCTTGAAGACGATGGTGGCGACGGCGCGTGCAGCACGCGCGAATCTGCCGTGATGGAAGACCCGCAGCCCTACGCCGAGCTGCTGGCGCGTCTGGTCTTCGAAGATCGAGAAGAAGAGGAGCCTGAGCAGGAGCCGCAATGGCATGGCGCCGACTGCGACTGCGCGATGCGCGGCCGCTAGATCGGCGCGCCGACGCTCACGGCAACGTGAGCGAAGCGCGCTCGAGCAGCGAAGGCGCTGCGCGCTGCACGCAATCCTGTCGGTCGCAGACCTTGCAGCCCAGGCCGATGCTCGTGCTCGCATCGGGCTCGGACAGATCGAGGCCGCGCGAATAGATCAGCCGATGCGCATGGCGCAGATCGCAGCCGAGTCCGACCGCGAAAGTTTTTTGCGGGCGCCCGTAGCCGATCGGCCCGCTGACGACCCGCCTGGCGATCCACAGATAGCTGCGTCCGTCCGGCATGCGCGCGATCTGCGACAGCACCTTGTCGGGTTGCGAGAACGCCTCGTAGACGATCCACAGCGGACAGGTGCCGCCGACCCGCGAGAAGTGGAAATCCGCAGCCGAATGCCGCTTCGACACGTTGCCCGCACGATCCACGCGCACGAAGAAGAACGGCAGTCCCGGCATACCCGGACGCTGCAGGGTCGACAGCCGATGGCAAACCGCTTCGAAGCCGACGCCGAAGCGGCTCGACAGGCGCTCGATGTCGTAGCCGAGTTCTTCGGCCGATTGCAGAAAGCGCGTGTACGGCATCACCAGCGCGCCGGCGAAGTAGTTCGCCAAGCCGATGCGCGCGAGCCGGCGCGATTCGCCTTCGGCGAAACCGCCGTCGCGAATCAGCGCGTCGATGAGCGGCCGCATTTCGAGCGCCGCGAGCTGGAACGCCATCTGGAAGGCCTGCTGTCCGGGCCGCAGGAAGTCGGCCAGGTGCAGGGTTTTGCTGCGCTCGTCGTAGCGCTGCTTCTCCGAATTCTCGGAGCCGCCGATCAGCACGCGCACGCCGTGACGCTCGGCGAGTCGCGCCATGAGCGCCTGCGCCGCCTCGCCGACGATGAAGTCGCCATCGACGAAGATCGCCTCGGCCGCTTCGTCGAGTTCGACGATGTGGTTGTGCCGGCGATTGAAGTAATCACGCACCTCCTCGTGCTTGCCGAGCAGGCTGAAGGACGGCAGGTGGTTGCTGTCGCCGACCGTGGCGACGAGCGTCTCCGCACGCTCGCTCGCGACGCGCGCGCGCCGATGCAGCTCGAGCAGCACGCGCGCGACGCCCGGCATGTTCGCCGCGAGCGCGCGCGTCTCCGCGAGCGATACGGTGTCACCGCCGACTTCGGCGAGCACGTCGCGCACGTCGGCGATCAGCCGGGCCTCGTCGTCGTCCGAAAACATCTGCACATCGACGCCGAACTGCGCGTTGATGCGCAGCAGGATCGGCACCGTGAGCGGCCGCTGGTTGTGCTCGATCTGGTTCAGGTAGCTCGGCGAAATGCCGAGCGTCTTGGCGAGCGCCACCTGGCTGATGCCGCGCTCCTCGCGCAGCCGCTGCAGGCGCACGCCGACGAAGGCCTTAGACATGATGGCCTTCGCAAACTTCGCAAACCTGATTCCGATGCTTGGCAAATCTTCGCAATTTCAGTTCTTCCGCTGAAGTCATGGATGCGAATAATGCAAAAACGCACTGGCACTGACCAGCGCGCCACGCCAAGAAAAAGGAACCGCGATGTCCACCCCAGCCCCCATGCCCACCGTGAAACTGCTGATCGGCGGCCAGTTCGTCGACTCCACCAGCACCCATTGGCGCGAGGTGATCAACCCGGCGACGCAGCAGGTGCTCGCCCGCGTTCCGTTCGCGACCACGCAGGAACTCGACGCCGCCGTCGACAGCGCCAAGCAGGCGTTCAAGACCTGGCGCAAGACCTCGATCGGCGTGCGCGCGCGCATCTTCCTGAAGTATCAGCAGCTCATTCGCGAACACATGAAGGAGCTCGCCGCGATTCTCACGGCCGAGCAGGGCAAGACCTTGCCCGACGCCGAAGGCGACATCTTCCGCGGCCTCGAAGTGGTCGAGCACGCAGCCAACATCGGCACCTTGCAGATGGGCGAGCTCGCGAACAACGTCGCCACCGGCGTCGATACCTATACCTTGCTGCAACCGCTCGGCGTCTGCGCGGGCATCACGCCGTTCAACTTCCCGGCGATGATTCCGCTGTGGATGTTCCCGATGGCGATCGCGACCGGCAACACCTTCGTGCTGAAGCCTTCGGAACAGGACCCGATGGTGACGATGCGCCTGGTCGAACTCGCGCTCGAAGCGGGGGTTCCGGCCGGCGTGCTCAACGTCGTGCACGGCGGCGAGAACATCGTCAACGGCATCTGCGATCACCCGGACATCAAGGCGGTGTCGTTCGTCGGCAGTACCCGCGTCGGCACGCACGTCTATCGCCGCGCCACGCTCGCGGGCAAGCGCGCGCAATGCATGATGGGCGCGAAGAATCACGCCGTCGTGCTGCCCGACGCGAATCGCGAGCAGACGCTCAACAACCTGATCGGCGCCGCGTTCGGTGCGGCCGGCCAGCGCTGCATGGCCGCATCGACGCTGGTGCTCGTCGGCGAATCGCGCGCCTGGCTGCCGGAGCTCGTCGAGAAATCGAAAAAGCTCAAGCTCAGCGCCGGCACCGAGCCGGGCACCGATGTCGGCCCGGTGGTGTCCTGCGGCGCGCTCGAACGCATCAACGGACTGATCGAACGCGGCATCCTCGAAGGCGCGAAGCTCGAACTCGACGGCCGCGCGCCGAAAGTCGCCGGCTACGAAAACGGCAACTTCGTCGGCCCGACGATCTTCTCGGGCGTGAAGCCCGGCATGTCGGTCTACGAACAGGAAATCTTCGGGCCGGTGCTCGTGGTGCTCGAAGCCGCGTCACTCGATGAAGCGATCGACCTGATCAACACCAATCCGAACGGCAACGGCGTGGCGCTGTTCACGCAATCCGGCGCGGCCGCGCGCCGGTTCCAGGAAGAGATCGACATCGGCCAGGTCGGCATCAACGTGCCGATTCCGGTGCCGGTTCCGCTGTTCTCGTTCACCGGCTCGCGCGCCTCCAAGCTTGGTGATCTCGGCCCCTACGGCAAGCAGGTGATCCTGTTCTACACGCAGACCAAGACGGTCACGCAGCGCTGGTTCGACGACAGCACGCTGAGCGTCGGCGTGAACACGACGATCTCGCTGCGCTGATCGCAGGGCTCGGAGCACCGCGATGGATTTCGCTCTCACCGAAGACCAGATCGCCTACCAGGACGCCGCGCGCAGTTTCGCGCGCGGCGAACTCGCACCGCATGCGGCGCTTTGGGACGAAGCCGCCGAGTTTCCGCTCGCCGCGATCCGTCGCGCCGGCGAGATCGGCTTCTGCGGCATCTATACATCCGATGCGCTCGGCGGGCTCGGACTTTCGCGGCTCGACACCTCGATCATCCTCGAAGAGCTCGCGGCCGGCTGCACGAGCACCGCGGCCTACATCAGCATTCACAACATGGTGTCTTGGATCGTCGCGACCTATGCGAGCCCCGCGTTCGCGCGCGAGTGGTCGCCGATGCTCGCGAGCGGCCGCAAGCTCGGCAGCTATTGCCTGACCGAACCGAACGCCGGATCGGACGCCGCCTCGCTGCGCACGAGCGCGGAAAAACGCGGTGATCGCTACCTGCTCAACGGCAGCAAGGTGTTCATCTCGGGCGCCGGCGCGACCGACCTGCTCGTGGTGTTCGCGCGCACGGGCGGCGTCGGAGCCAGAGGCATCTCGGTGTTCGCGGTGCCGGCCGACACGCCCGGCATTCGCTACGGCAAGCTCGAACACAAGATGGGCTGGAATGCGTCGCCGACGCGCGCGATCGCCTTCGATGACGTCGAGGTGCCGGCCTCGCAGTTGCTCGCGGCCGAAGGCGAAGGCTTCAAGATCGCGATGAAGGCGCTCGACGGCGGGCGCGTCAACATCGCGAGCTGTTCGATCGGCACGGCGCAGAGCGCGCTCGCTAGCACGCAGGAACATTTGAATTCACGCCGCCAGTTCGGCCAGGAGCTCGCACAGTTCCAGGCGCTGCAATTCCGACTCGCCGACATGCTCACCGAACTCGTCGCCGCCAGGCAGATGGTGCGACTGGCCGCGTGGAAGCTCGATACCGGAAGCGCCGACGCGAGCACCTACTGCGCGATGGCCAAGCGCTATGCGACCGACATCGGCTTCGAAGTCTGCAACCAGGCGCTGCAGCTGCACGGCGGCTACGGCTATACGCGTGAATTTCCGCTCGAACGCCATGTGCGCGACAGCCGTGTGCACCAGATTCTCGAAGGCAGCAACGAAATCATGCGCGTGATCGTCGCGCGCGCGGCGCTGCGCCAGGGCGCGACCGAAACGCTGCGCTGAGCTTTCCGTCGGCGGGTCGTGGCCCGCCTACAGCCGATCAACCAGGACCCGACATGAGCACCGAATACCGCAACCTGAAACTCGAAAAACGCGGGCACGCCGCGATCGTGACCTTGAACAACCCGCCCGCGCACACCTGGACCGTCGACAGCCTCAAGGCGCTCACGCAACTCGTGCGCGATCTCGATGCCGATCGCAGCGTCTACGCGCTGATCGTCACCGGCGATGGTCCGAAGTTCTTCTCGGCCGGCGCCGATCTGAAGGTGTTCGCCGATGGCGACAAGGCCGTGGCGCGCGAAATGGGACGACGCTTCGGCGAAGCCTTCGAAGCGCTCGCCGCCTTCCGCGGCCTGTCGATCGCCGCGATCAACGGCTACGCGATGGGCGGCGGGCTCGAATGCGCGCTCGCCTGCGACCTGCGCATCGCAGAAGAACACGCGCAGCTCGCATTGCCGGAAGCGACGGTGGGCTTGCTGCCCTGCGCGGGCGGCACGCAGAACCTGCCGTGGCTGGTCGGCGAAGGCTGGGCCAAGCGACTGATCCTGATCGGCGAACGCATCGACGCCGCCACGGCGCTGCGCATCGGCCTGGTCGAAGAAGTGGTGCCACGCGGCGCGGCGCTCGAAACCGCGCTCGCCTGGGCACAGCGCACCGAAGGCCAGAGCCCAACCTCGGTCGCGGCCTGCAAGCAGCTCATCCAGGGCGCGCGCAGCAACCCGCTCAAGCAGCTGCTGCCGCAGGAGCGCGAAGCCTTCGTGAACCTGTTCGACACGCTCGACCAGAAGGAAGGCGTGACCGCCTTCCTCGAGAAGCGCAAGCCGGAGTGGCGCAATGGCTGAGGCGGGCATGCAGGACCTCGTGCTGATTCGCGAAGCCGAAGCAGCCAACGGCAAGCGCATCGGTTACGCCCAGCTCACTGCGGAAAGATCGCTCAACGCGCTGAGCCTGCCGATGATCCGCATCCTCGATGCGGCGCTGCGCCGCTGGGCCGACGACGACGCGATCGTTTGCGTCGTGCTGCATGGCGCCGGTGAGAAAGCCTTCTGTGCGGGCGGCGATGTGCGCAGCCTGCATCGCGCAATCGTCGAGCATCCGGGCGCATTGCCGAACCTGCCGAATCTCGCCTTCTTCGCCGAGGAATACCGGCTCGACCATCGCATCCACACGTATGCCAAGCCGATCCTCGTCTGGGGCAGCGGCATCGTCATGGGCGGCGGGCTCGGGCTCATGGCCGGCGCGAGCCATCGCGTCGTCACCGAGACTTCGCGCGTCGCCATGCCGGAGATCACCATCGGTTTGTTTCCCGATGTCGGCGGCAGCTGGTTTCTGAGCCGCATGCCGCGTGGCGTCGGGCGCTTTCTGGCGCTCACCGGCGCGTCGATCAACGCGCATGACTTGAAAGTCGCCGGGCTCGCCGATCACTTCGTACGCGCCGCCGATCGCGATGCGATTTTCGAGCGGCTCGGCACGATCGGTTTTACGGGCAATACGAAGGCCGATCACCAGACGCTCGCCACGATGCTGCAAGCCTTCTCGCAAACCACCAGCGATGCGCTGCCGGCATCCAATCTGCAGAAACACGCCGCGCTGATCGAAGAACTCACCGCGCCGGATTCGCTCGCGACGGTCTACCGCAATCTCACCTCGTACCCGGGCGACGATGCCTGGTTGGGCAAGGCGGCCAAGTCGCTCGCGGCAGGCTCGCCGACCACCGCCGGCCTGGTGTGGGAGCTGTTGCGGCGTTCGACGACGCTGAGCCTCGCGGAAGTCTTCAGGCTCGAGCTGATCGTCGCGCTGCAATGCTGCGCGCATGCCGATTTCGCCGAAGGCGTGCGCGCCTTGCTGATCGACAAGGACAACCGGCCGCGCTGGACTCCCGCGACATTCGCCGGGCTGAGCGACGACTGGATCGCCGAACACTTCGTCGAGCCACGCTGGCCGCAGGGCGCGCATCCGCTCGCCGACCTGCGCTGAAGAAAACACAAAGGAGTCACAGCATGAGCCTCATCGCCTTCATCGGCCTCGGCAACATGGGCGGGCCGATGGCCCTGAACCTACTCAAGGCCGGACATCAGCTGCAGGTCTACGATCTGTCCGCCGCTGCGCTCGAAACCGCCAAGGCGGCCGGCGCGAGCGTCGCCGCGAGCCCGGCGCAGGCCGTCGCGAACGCCGACATCGTCGTCTCGATGCTGCCCGCGAGCCGGCACGTCGAATCGCTGTATCTCGGCGCAAGCGCCAATGAACAAGGCCTGCTCCAGCACATCAAGCCCGGAACGCTGGTGATCGATTGCTCGACGATCGCGCCGGCGTCTTCGCGCAAGGTCGCCACGGCCGCGCAGGCGCTCGACATCGTCTTCATCGACGCGCCGGTCTCGGGCGGCACCGCAGGCGCCGCGGCCGGCACGCTGAGCTTCATCGTCGGCGGCGACGCGGGCGCGTTCGAGCGCGCCAAGCCGGTGCTGGAGAAGATGGGCAAGAACCTCTTCCACGCCGGCGCGGTCGGCGCCGGGCAGGTCGCCAAGATCGCCAACAACATGCTGCTCGCGATCCACATGGCCGGCACCGCCGAGGCGCTCGCGCTCGGCGTGGCCAACGGCCTCGATCCGAAAGTGCTGTCCGAGATCATGCTCAAGAGCTCGGGCCGCAACTGGTCGCTGGAGGTCTACAACCCCTGGCCCGGCGTGCAGGACGGCGTACCGGCCTCGCGCGGCTACAGCGGCGGCTTCGGCAGCGCGCTGATGCTCAAGGATCTCGGCCTGGCGGCCGAAGCCTCGATCGCGAGCGGCAGCGCGATTCCGCTCGGAGAGCTCGCGCGCAACCTCTACGCGCTGCATTCGGCGAGTTCCGGCACGCTCGATTTTTCGAGCATCGTCGACTTGTACCGGCGCGAGCGCTGAGCTTGCGGCGGTGCTGACGGCGCCTTTATAGTCGCCGCCGTCATTGGGGAGTAGCCGCCTCCGCGTCGTCAGCGCGATCGGGAGGAGCCCACGTCAACAAACTCGGTCGAAGACCGTGGCGTGTGCGGGATGTCCAGGCGAGACCTTTGACTCTGTCATCCAGCAGCCGGGCCGGCGATGGAAGGCAGGGTCAATGGTGTCCACGCTCGCCGGCCCCAGGAAATGGAATCTGTGGAAGCTCTGCTCACCTCGTTCGGCATGGTCGCGATCGCCGAGATCGGGGACAAAACCCAGCTGCTGTCCTTCGTGCTCGCCACGCGCTTCAGCGGGCGGCATTGGCCGATCATCGCCGGGATCTTCGTCGCGACAATCTTCAATCACCTCGCCGCCGCCTACGTCGGCGACTGGGTCGCCTCGCACGTGTCGCCGGACGTCATGCGCTGGGTACTCGGTGGCGCGTTCCTGGCGTTCGCGGCCTGGGCGCTGATTCCGGACACGCTCGACGAAGACCCGATGCAGAAGCCCGGCGCCGGGGCCTTCCTGACCACGCTGGCCTTGTTCTTCCTCGCCGAAATGGGCGACAAGACCCAGCTTGCGACGATCGCGCTCGGCGCGCAGTACAGCAACCTGTTGATGGTCGCCGCCGGTACCACGCTCGGCATGATGGCCGCCAATATCCCGGCCGTGCTGATCGGCGAACAGCTCGCCCAGCGCTTTCCCTTGAGCAGGATGCGCTTCGTCGCGGCGGCCCTGTTCGCGATCTTCGGCGCACTGATCCTGCTCAAGTTCGATTTCGGGCTCGGGCTGGCCGGGCTTTGAGGCGAGATCGGCGTACCGACCGATCCACCACGGCTGCATTCACTTTGGCAGGCCACCGCGCCGACCTCGCGCCGGCTTCTCTCGCGGAACCAGCGGCGAGGACAGTTGGCGCAACGCTCCGGATGCGGCATCGCCGAGCAGTCGCTGGAAAGTCGGACATTCGGCATGGCTCGGCGCAGGGCAGGCCGCCGCATGGCGCAAGCCCTTGCTCACGGCGCGAAGCTGTTTGATGCGCGCATCGATCTCATCGGCCTTCCTGGAGAGCAGGGCGCGATCGACGCTGAGCTGCCCGCCGGGCGTGAGCATGAGCTTGATCTCCTCGAGCGAAAGCCCGGCGGCCTGGCCGAGCGCGATCAGCCCGAGCTGTCGAGTCACCGAGGGGGCGAAAAGGCGTCTCGCCCCCTGACGGTTCAGAGACGCGATCAGCCCCTGCTTCTCGTAATAGCGCAGGGTCGAGGCCGGAACCCCGGTCCGCCTGGCCACCTCCGAAATATCCACGGTGCCCTCTTGCGTTGAAGTCGACTTCAACTTTTATCGTGGCGGCTCACTGCATCTCGTGCAAGCACATCGGGCGGCCATCATGTCAATTCAAGCCACGGTCCTGTCGGTCATCGCCATCGGCTGCGGAGCAACACTCGTGATGGACGCCTGGTTGCTCGTCCTGCGCCGTCTCGGAATCCGCGCCGCCAGCTTCGGGCTGATCGGTCGCTGGGCCGCCCACAGCGTCCGTGGCCGATTCATTCATGCATCGATCGCCACGGCCAAGCCGGTCCGGGGAGAGCTCGCACTGGGATGGCTGGTCCACTACGCGGTCGGAATCCTTTTCGCCAGCCTGCTGGTCGCCTCTGCCGGACCCGATTGGATTCAGGCGCCGACACCGGCGCCCGCGGTGCTGTTCGGACTGATCTCGGTCGCCGCTCCGCTGCTCATCATGCAACCCGCGATGGGGGCCGGGTTCCTTGCCTCGAAAACGCCCAAGCCCTGGGCCAGCTGTCTGCGCAGCGCGGCGAACCATTGCGTCTTCGGTGCGGGCCTGTACCTCGCGGCGGCCGCCGTTTCCCGGCTTGTCTAGCGCCGGGCCCCATAACCAGCACCAGAACAGCCCCAAACAAAGGAGTAGAGAAATGAACAAGATCGCAGTGGTCTACCACAGCGCTCACGGACATACGGAGTTCATCGCACGGCAGGTCGCGGATGGCGTGACCACCGAAGACTACGCGAGAGTGGCGGTTCGGAAAGCGGAAGACCTGATCGCTCATCCGAGCGAGCTGACCACCTACGATGGCCTGATCCTCGGATCGCCGACCTACCTCGGCGGTGTTTCCGGAACGTTGAAGACGCTGATGGACGCAACAGGCGGGCTTTGGCGCTCCCAGCAGTTGCGGGGGAAGCTGGCCGCAGGCTTCACGGTGTCGTCCTTGCCCTCCGGGGACAAGCAGTCGACCTTGCAGTCGATGTTCACGTTCTGCATGCAGCACGGGATGATCTGGGTCGGCAATCCCATCCTTCCCGAGCAGCATTCGGGCGTGCCTGACGACGAAGCCGCCAATCGGCTCGGGTCCTGGACCGGTCTGATGGCACAGGCCCGGCACGGCGCGCCGGCCGATGCCTTTCCGCCCGGCGATTCGAAGGGCGCTCGCCTCTTCGGCGCTCACTTCGCCCGGACACTGGCCCGCCTTGGGACCTCGGAGCCCGTCGCCTCGGGAAGCCCGGCATGATCCCGGGCAGGTACGCTCCCCTGCTCTTTGGCGCGATTCTCTCCGGGCTGATGTCCTTGATCGTCTCCGCGATTGCGACCGTCCGGGTGCTGGGCTTCGACGCATCTTTCGCTTCCGCCTGGCTCCCGGCGTGGTTCATGGCTTGGGCCGTGGCGTTTCCGACCGTCTTGGTGATCGCGCCGATCACCCGAAAGATCGTCGATGGCATGATCGTCCGGCCCCCGTAGCAGGCCCATTCCGAAAACCTGTCCGAAAGCCTGAATGTGCCGGCGGTGGGTCAGGAATAGACCTGTCGTGTCGTTTGATATCGACCCAGGTAAGATGCTCGCCCTGCTCTTCCCTGAACTCAGCTCTCGACATGAAGCGTTGGCGTAGCAACTAAGCATCCGACTGAACCCCTCTGCATCCACGGCAGCCGGGGATATCTCAGGGGGATCGAGCGCAAGACGCGCCACCCTCTATCAGGAAAAACAAACGCTTAGGTGCTTTATGCTGCTCATGATCGATAACTACGACTCCTTCACCTACAACCTCGTCCAGTATTTCGGCGAGCTCGGCGTGGAGGTGCAGGTTCACCGCAACGACCAGATCACGGTCGACGAGGTCGCGGCGCTCAAGCCGAAACACATCGTGCTTTCGCCAGGCCCCTGCACGCCGAACGAAGCCGGCATCTGCCTCGAGCTGATCGAAAAGCTCGGCAAGCCCGGGCGCTTTCCGATCCTCGGCGTCTGCCTCGGCCATCAGTCCATCGGCCAGGCTTTCGGTGGCGACGTGCGTCGCGCCCGCCAGGTCATGCACGGCAAGACCAGTCTGGTGCATCACCACGGCCGCGGCGTGTTCGCCGGCCTGCCGACGCCGTACACGGCGACGCGCTATCACTCGCTGATCGTCGATCGCGAGAGCTTTCCGAGCGATCTCGAAATCACCGCCTGGACCCAGCACGAAGACGGCTCGCAGGACGAGGTCATGGGGCTCAAGCACAAGACGCTCGCGATCGAGGGCGTGCAGTTCCACCCCGAGTCCATCCTGACCGAACATGGGCACGCGCTGCTGAAGAACTTCATCGAGCGCTACGCATGAGGCCTTCAATGAGCACGCAAGTGCACGCGAATGTGGCCTCATGCCAGCGTCGATTCGCGACGCCAGGATCCCCATGCTCCGCACGGGGCCCCTCCACGCTGCTCACGACGTCATGACCATCACTCCGCAGGAAGCGCTCACGCGCACGATCGAGCATCGCGAGATCTTCCACGACGAAATGGTGGCGCTGATGCGCCAGATCATGCGCGGCGAAGTGTCGGACCCGATGATCGCGGCGCTGCTGATCGGGCTGCGCGTGAAGAAGGAAACCGTCGGCGAGATCGCGGCCGCCGCGAGCGTCATGCGCGAGCTCTCGCGCAAGGTCACGCTGCCCGATCAGCCGCATCTGGTCGACGTGGTCGGCACCGGCGGCGACGGCGCGCACACCTTCAACATTTCCACCGCGGCGAGCTTCACGGCCGCGGCCGCGGGCGCGCGCATCGCCAAGCACGGCAATCGCAGCGTCTCGTCCAAGAGCGGCGCGGCCGACGTGCTCGAAGCGCTCGGCGCGGCGATCGAACTCGAACCCGAGCAGGTCGCGGCCTGCATCGAGCAGGCCGGCTTCGGCTTCATGTTCGCGCCCAAGCATCATCCGGCGATGAAGGCCGTGGGCCCGGTGCGTCGCGAGCTCGGCGTGCGCACGGTGTTCAACATCCTCGGCCCGCTGACCAACCCGGCCGACGCGCCGAACATCCTGATGGGCGTGTTCCACCCTGATCTCGTCGGCATCCAGGTTCGCGTGCTCGAAAAGCTCGGCGCGCAGCGCGCGCTGGTGGTCTGGGGCCGCGACGGGCTCGACGAGATTTCGCTCGGCGCGGCGACCTTGGTCGGCGAACTGCGCGACGGCGTCGTGCGCGAATACGACATTCATCCGGAAGACTTCGGCATCGCGATGTCGGCCACGCGCAATCTCAAGGTCGGCAATCCCGAAGAATCCAAGGCCATGCTGTTCTCGGCGCTCGCCGACGAGCCCGGTCCGGCGCGCGACATCGTGAGCCTCAACGCGGCCGCGGCGCTCTACGCCTCGGGCGTCGCGAACTCGATCGCCGATGGCCTCGAACGCGCGCGCGCCGCGCTCGCCTCGGGCGCCGCGCGCGCCAAGCTCGACGACTACGTGCGCGTTTCGCGCCGCGTCGCCGGGCTCAGCTGATCACGATCATGAGCGCCCAACACCACGACATCCTCGACACCATCCTCGCGCGCAAGCGCGAGGAGATCGCCGCGCTGCGCGAGCGCACCACGCTCGCCGAACTGCAGCGGCGCGCTGCCGCGCAGGACGCTCCGCGCGGATTCGCCGGCGCCCTGCAGGCCAAGGCCAGGACCGGCGCCGCGGTGATCGCCGAGATCAAGCGCGCCTCGCCGAGCAAGGGGCTGATTCGCGCCGATTTCGACGCGGCCTGGCTCGCGCAAGAATACGAAGCCGGCGGCGCGGCCTGCCTGTCGGTGCTGACCGATCGCGACTTCTTCCAGGGTGGCGACGAATACCTGATCGCGGCCCGCGCGGCCTGCTCGCTGCCGGTGATCCGCAAGGATTTCATCATCGACGAATGGCAAGTCGTGGAAGCACGCGCCATCGGCGCCGACTGCATCCTGCTGATCGCCGCCGCGCTGAGCGCCTCGCGCCTGCGCGAGCTGCACCACTGCGCGCTCGAGCAGGAGCTCGACGTGCTCGTCGAGATTCACGACGGCGCCGAGCTCGATCTGGTGCTCTCGGCCGATCTCGGCAGCGACTATCTGCTGGGCATCAACAACCGCAATCTGCGCAGCTTCGAAACCAGCCTCGACACCACGCTCGACTTGCTGGCGCGTCTGCCGGCCGCAACCGAGGTGGTCACCGAAAGCGGCATCGGTGCACCGGCCGACGTCCAGCGAATGCTGAGTGCCGGCGTGCGGCGCTTCCTGGTCGGCGAATCGCTGATGCGCCAGCCGCGCCCGAGCGAAGCGCTGCGGGCGCTGATCGGTTAGCTGCTCTTGCGGATCAGGCTCAGCTTCTGGGGCGGCGCCGGAGCCTCGGTGCCGATGATGACAATGCTGCGTCCGCTGACCTGCACCATGCCGTCTTCTTCGAGACGGCGCAGCACCCGACCCGCCATCTCGCGCGAGCAGCCGATCAGGCGGGCCAGCTCCTGGCGGCTGCACTTGATCAAGGCACCCTTCTCATGCTGCCGCGCATCCGGCTGGCGCCCGAGCTCCATGAGCGCTCCCGCGAGCCGGCCGGCGACGTCGAGAAACGCCAGATTGCCGAGCCGGCGGCTGGTGTCGCGCACGCGCGCGGCGAGCTGGCCGGCCACCTCGTACATGATGCGCGGGTTCTTCATGACGAAGGCATCGAACTTCGGATAGGCGATCTCGGCGACCAGCGTGGGTAGCCGCGTCCGCACGATGGCCGAGCGCGAAACCTGATCGGGGAACAGGCACATCTCGCCGAAGAACTCGCCCGCGTTGAGGTAGGCCAGTACGATTTCGCGACCGTCGTCGTCCTCCAGCAGAATGCTGACCGAGCCTTCCAGGATCAGGTAGATCGAAGTCGGCGGATCACCCGGATGAATGATGGTGTGCTTGGACGGCAGTGTGCGCTTGTGCGCCTGCGCCACGAAGGCCTGAATGGCCGGCTTCTGCAGAAAGGACATCCCGTTTCCCCTGTTCGAATCGAGCTGCAGGGCGGCGTACCCCGCGTCCGTCGTCCCTTGTTTTTTCAAAATTAACAAACATCGTCACAGTTCCGGAGGGCATTTATGCAGGCAAGAGTGAAGTGGGTCGAAAATTCGGCCTTCATCGGTGAGAGCGGCAGCAATCACGCGATCGTCATCGACGGCCCACCCGAGATCGGCGGACGCAACCTCGGCGCGCGTCCGATGGAGCTCATGCTGATTTCGGTGGGCTCGTGCTCGGCCGTCGACGTGGTGATGATTCTCAAGAAGGCACGGCAGCCGATCCACGATTGCTTCGTCGAAGTGGAAGGCAAGCGGGCCGACACCGAGCCGAAGGTGTTCACCGACATCCATCTCAAGTTCGTGATCACCGGCAAGGGCCTCAACGAAAACCAGGTCAAGCGGGCGGTGGAGCTTTCGGCCGACAAGTACTGCTCGGCCTCGATCATGCTCAAGCGCGGCGGCGTCAACGTGACGCACAGCTACGAGCTGCGCGAGCCGGCCTGAACCGGCCCGCGCCCGTCGGCGCGATCGGATGACTTTGTCGCACTCGCGTCGTGGCCGAACGACCCACAACCGTCACGCCTTTTGCCGCATAATGCCGGCCCTTCGCGTGCGGCCCCGCACGCGGTCCTCTCCCTGATTGACGCATTGATGGAGGATCTTCGCGTGGCGAAGCCGACCAATAATCCCAAGCTCAAGCTCCTCGGGTTCAACAACCTGACCAAGACGCTGAGCTTCAACATCTACGACATCTGCTACGCGCGCACCCAGCAGCATCAGCAGGAATACATCGAGTACATCGACGAGCAGTACAACGCCGAGCGCCTGACCGAGATCCTCACCGAGGTGGCGGACATCATCGGCGCCAACATCCTCAACGTGGCGCGCCAGGACTACGATCCGCAGGGCGCCTCGGTGACGATGCTGATCTCCGAAGGCCATCTCGACGGCCTGCCGACCCCGGGTTCGCCCGAGCCGGGCACGATCATCCAGAAGGATTCGGTGGTCACGCATCTGGACAAGAGCCACATCACCGTCCACACCTACCCGGAAAACCATCCGGACGCGGGCATCAGCACCTTCCGCGCGGACATCGACGTGTCCACCTGCGGCAAGATCAGCCCGCTGAAGGCCTTGAACTACCTGATCAAGAGCTTCGAGAGCGACATCGTGGTGATGGACTACCGCGTGCGCGGCTTCACGCGCAACGTGCGCGGCATGAAGCACTTCATCGACCACAACGTCGACTCGATCCAGAACTTCATCAGCAAGAGCATCCGCGAGCGCTACGACATGGTCGACGTGAACGTCTACCAGGAGAACATCTTCCACACGAAGATGAAGCTCAAGGAGCTCGATCTCGATACCTACCTGTTCGGCGAAGGCGCCGCCGAGCTGCCGCCCCGCGATGCCAAGCGCATCAGCGAGCGCGTCGATCACGAGATCATGGAAATCTTCTACGGCCGCAACATCCAGCGCTGATGTTTCGGCGCTGATCCGCCGGCCCTGGATCGCTTCACGCCAGCCTCTGCGCGGTCTCCGCGCTGAGGCTTTCTTAATGCCTGCGAGGCCTCAGCAAAGACTCCGATATTCCTTTTGCATTCAGCGGCCTGCGCCTATCGTGGCGGTCGCTGTGGCATGAGGCTACGGCGTTTCAGGTCTTTCAGGAGATTCCCCGATGCCCATCCAGGCCCTGGCCCGCGCCGAGACGCGGGTCGACACGCCACAGCCCGATCACCGCCTCGATGCGACCTCGCCGCTCGCCGTCGATCGTCGTTTCGCCGGCTATCGCGTGCTGATGGTGCCCGGCCTGTTCGGCAGCGGGCCGGACCACTGGCAGTCCGAATGGCAGCGCCGCTACCCGCGTTTCGAGCGCGTCGAACAGGACGACTGGTCCTGGCCGAACCTCGATCGTTGGTCGCGCCGCGTGGTGGAGACCGCGATACAGGCCGAAGAGCCTGTGGTGCTCGTCGCGCACAGCTTCGGCTGCCTGGCGACCGTACGCGCCTCGGTGTTCCAGTCGAACCTGATCGCCGGTGCCCTGCTGGTCGCTCCGGCCGATCCCGCGCGCTTCGGTGTCGAAACCAAGCTGCCGCAGACGACGATCGACTTTCCGACCACCGTGGTCGCGAGCAGCGACGATCCGTGGATGACCCTCGACAACGCGCGCCGCTGGGCCGATCGCTGGGGCAGCGGCTTCGTGCGCCTCGATGGCGCCGGCCATATCAACGTCAAGGCGGGTTACACGGAATGGCCGCTGGGCCTGGAACTGCTGGACGGTCTTTGTCAGGCCATTCGGCCGCAGAAGCAGGCGCTGCTCCAGCTTCTCCACTGAAGAAAGCTAAATCCGCGTCGCCTGGGTCGCCCAGCGCGTCTTCGCTGGGCGGTTCGAGACCGGCCGTCGAAGTAGTGTCCGCGAAGTATCCACGGTGAGGGCGGGCACCGGTTCTCGGCCTTGAGTCCCCCAGCCCCTCATCCCTCTCAAACCCGGTAAGCGGCGGCCTTCATGAATGCCGCGACACGGCGCATGACCCCGCGCACCGGAGCCGGCAGAGGCTGAGCGCCGAGCTGCGCCGCTTCTTGTCCATGGCGCTGTTCGTCCGCTCGCATGGTCTGTAGCACCGCGCGGCTGCGCTCGTCCTGGGCCGGCAGCTCTCGCAGGTGGTCGTCGAGGTGCTCGGAAACCTGCTTTTCGGTTTCTTCGACGAAGCCCAGGCTCCAGCGATCGCCTGCCACGCCGGCAGCGGCGCCGATCGCGAATGAGCCCGCGTACCAGAGCGGCTGCAGCAGGCTGGGTCGGTCGCCGAGCTCGGCCAGCCGCTGCTCGCACCATTGCAGATGCGCACGCTCCTCGTCGGCAGCGTCGAGCAGGTGCGCGCGGATGGTGGGGTCGCGCGAAACCAAAGCCTGGCCGTGATACAGCGCTTGCGCCGCGATCTCCCCCGCGTGGTTGATGCGCATGAGACCCGCGGCGTGACGGCGCTCGTTCGCATCGAGTTCGGCATCGGGCGCCTCGTCGGCCGGGCTCGGGCGCGCAGCTACCGAGCCCGGCCGAGCGAAACCCGAGAACCGCTGCTGGAAGCCGATCAAAAGCCGATCGGCCGGCGAATACTGGCGGCTCGAACTCATGGTGCGGGCCGCTGCACCTTGATCGACTGAGGCTCACCGAGGAACTTCGGTCGCGTCGACAGCACGAACAGATCGAGCACCGCCTTCACGCGCGCGAAGACCTCTCGCGTATACGGCTGGAAGCTCGGCCCCGGACCGGGCGCCGCGTAGGCGGCCATGCGCATCTCGAGCTTCTTGCCGATGAAGACGGCGCGATAGCAGTGATACTCCTGCGTCACCACGGTGACGCGGTCGAGCCCGAACACTTCCTTGGCGCGGGCGACCGAATCGAGCGTGCGCAGGCCAGCGAAATCCATCGTGATGACGGACTCCGGAATGCCGGCCTTGATGAGCTCCTTGCGCATCTGCCGGGGCTCGTTGTAGGTCTCGTCCGGGTTGGCCCCGCTGACGATGATGTGTTTGATCTTGCCGATCTGGTACAGCTGCACGGCCGCTTCGATGCGCCCGTAGAAATGCGGGTTGGGCTTGCCCCCGCGCGTGTACGGACTCGTACCGAGCACCAGGCCGACATCGTTCTCGGGCAACAGCGCCCAGTTCGTGTAGACGTAGGCGTCCGTGCTGTTGATGACCCAGCGATTGGCCAGCAGCACGATCAAGCCGAGCCCGAACACGGCGACCCAGAGCCCGCGCCAGAGCCGGCGCCGCAGACGTTTGAAGCGAAGATTGGCCACGACCCTCCAGCGGTGTGATGGTCAGCAGAAATACGCGTCTAGTCTAACAACCGATGCAGCGCCGGGTTGTTCCGAGCCGATCTTGGAGCCGGCTTCAGTGCGTCAGCCGGCGCATGCCCTGCTCCAGCCCCGCCAGGGTCAGCGGGAACATGCGGTCCTGGCCAATGAGCTTCTGCACCATGGCCACCGACGGCGTGTATTCCCAGCGTTGCTCGGCCTCGGGATTGAGCCAGATCAGGTTGCGATAGGTATCGGCGACGCGCTGCATCCACACCGAGCCGGCTTCCTCGTTCCAGTGCTCGACGCTGCCGCCGGGCTGGGCGATTTCATAAGGGCTCATCGCGGCATCGCCGATGAACACCACCTTGTAGTCCGGCGTGTACTTGTGCAGCACGTCGAAGGTCGGAATGCGCTCCTGGTGCCGGCGCAGGTTGTCCTTCCAGACGCTCTCGTAGATGAAGTTGTGGAAGTAGAAGTATTCGAGGTGCTTGAACTCGGTCTTGGCGGCCGAGAACAGTTCCTCGCAGAGGCGGATGTACGGGTCCATCGAGCCGCCGATATCGAGGAACAGCAGCACCTTGGCCGCATTGCGGCGCTCGGGGACCATCTTGATGTCGAGATAGCCCGCATTGCGCGCGGTCGAGGTGATGGTGTCGTCGAGATCGAGCTGATCGGGCGCGCCCTCGCGCGCGAAGCGGCGCAAACGGCGCAGCGCCACCTTGATGTTGCGCGTGCCGAGCTCGACGGTGTCGTCGAGGTTCCTGAAGTCGCGCTTTTCCCAGACCTTGACCGCCTTCTTCTGCCCACCCTGGCCGCCGATGCGCACGCCTTCGGGGTTGTAGCCGCCGTTGCCGAACGGGCTCGTGCCACCGGTGCCGATCCACTTGTTGCCGCCCTGGTGGCGCTCCTTCTGCTCCTCCAGGCGCTGCTTGAGCGTCTCCATGAGCTTGTCGAGCCCGCCGAGCGCCGCGATCTTGGCCTTCTCCTCGTCGGACAGATGCTTGTCGATCTGCTTGCGCAGCCAGTCCTCCGGAATGCTCTCGCCGAAGATTTCGCCGGTCACCGCCTCGACGCCCTTGAAGTAGGCCGCGAACGCGCGATCGAAGCGGTCGTACTGGCTCTCGTCCTTGACCAGCGTGGTGCGCGCCAGATGGTAGAAATCGTCGAGCGAGAAGATGGCGACGTGCTTGGACAGCGCTTCGAGCAGAGTGAGAAACTCCGAGAGCGCCGTCTTGAGACCGGCCGCGCGCAGCGTGAAGAAGAACGAGAACAGCATGGCTCAGACCTGTTCCTTGAAAAATCGCACGATCCGCATTGTACGCATCCGCCGGAGGCCGGCTTGAGCGCAACCCTTTCGAAACCCGCCCGAAAATCGACGATCAGCGCCACTGAACTGGCTGAGATCGAACGTCATCTGTCCAGGCGCTGCGCGGTCATGAAGCGGCTCATCAAGACCCATGGCTCGTGCACGATCGGGCGTTCGCGGCGCGACCCGTTCCACGTGCTGTGCACCTCGATCATCAGCCAGCAGCTATCGGTGAAGGCCGCCGATACCATCCAGGCGCGCGTGGCGACCGCGGTGCTCGCGGGCGCCGCAGAAAAAGGGGGGTTCATGCCCGCGCATTTCATCGAAGTGGAATTCGACCTGCTGCGCAGCGCCGGGCTGTCGACCGCCAAGGCCAAGTGGCTCATCGCGATCGCGCAGAAAGTGCACAGCGGCGAGTTCAGCTTCGAAAAACTGCGCAAGCTCGACGACGAGGCCGCCATCGAAGCGCTCGACGCCCTGCCCGGCATCGGCCGCTGGACCGCCGAGATGTACCTGATGTTCGCGCTCGCGCGGCGCGACCTGTTTGCGCTCGACGACGTCGGCCTGCGCAACGGCGTGAACCGGCTGTTCAACGACGGAGCGAAGCTCGACGACGCGGCGACGCTGGCGATCGCCGAGCGCTGGCGCCCTTATCGCTCGATCGCGAGCTGGTACCTGTGGCGCGCGATGGAAGCGGCGCCGAAGGTCGGCTGAAGCGCGCCTCTACCAGGCCCGCAGGTATTGATTCGGAGCCTGCAGTTCCACGCCGAGCGCCTTGGCGGCGTGATAGGGCCAGTACGGATCGCGCAGCAGCTCGCGCGCGAGCAGCACGCAGTCGGCTTCTTCGGCCTGCAGGATCGCCTCGGCCTGCTTGGGCTCGGTGATCAGGCCGACGGCGCCGGTCGCGATGCCGGCTTCGCGCCGGACCTGCGCCGAGAACGGCACCTGATACCCCGGCGCCAGCGGAATCTTGGTGCGCGCCAGCAGGCCGCCCGTGGAGACATCGATCAGATCGACCCCGAGCGCTTTCAGACGGCGCGCGAGCTCGATGCTCTGCTCGACATCCCAACCGCCTTCGAGACCGACGGTATCGGCCCAATCGGTCGCCGAAATGCGCACCCAGAGCGGCAAGTGATCCGGCCAGACCGCACGCGTCGCCGTCACCGTTTCGAGCAGCAGGCGCACGCGCTTGTCGTAGCTGCCGCCGTAGTCGTCGGTGCGCTGATTGCTCAGCGGCGACAGGAACTGGTGCAGCAGATAGCCGTGCGCGGCGTGTAGTTCGATGAGCTCGAAGCCTGCGTCGAACGCGCGCCTGGCCGCATCGGCGAACAGACCCGGCAGCGCCTGGATTTCGGCGAGCGTCATCGCCCGCGGCTGCGGATAACTGTCGCTGAAGGCGATCGCGCTCGGGGCGACGACGTCGCTCCAGCCGCCGTCCTCGGGCGCGACACGCGCATTACCGATCCAGGGCTGCGAGGTGCTGGCCTTGCGGCCGGCGTGCGCGAGCTGCACGCCCGGCACCGCACCGGCTTGCCGGATGAAACGCGTGATCGGTGCCCAGGCCGCGACCTGGTCGTCGTTGTAGATCCCCGCGTCGGCCGGCGAAATGCGCCCGCGTGCTTCGATCGCCGAAGCTTCGGCGATCACCAGCCCGGCGCCGCCGATCGCGCGCGAACCCAGGTGCACGCGATGCCAATCGGTGACCACGCCGTCGACGGCCGAGTACTGGCACATCGGCGACACCACGATGCGATTGCGCAGCGTGATGCCGCGTTGCTGCAACGGTTCGAACAGTCGGCTCATGGGATCGAACTCCTGGGTGCTTACTGACCGCGACGCGACATGAAGGCGATACGCTCGAACAGATGCACGTCCTGCTCGTTCTTGAGCAGCGCCCCGTAGAGCGGCGGCAGCGTCTTCTTGCCGGAGGATTCGCGCAGCACGCTCGGATCGATGTCTTCGGCCATCAGCAGCTTGAGCCAGTCGAGCAGCTCGGACGTCGACGGCTTCTTCTTGAGCCCGGGCAGTTCGCGCAGGCCGAAGAACACTTCCATCGCTTCCTTGGTGAGGTTCTTCTTCAGATCGGGGAAGTGCACGTCGACGATCTGCTGCATCGTTTCCTTGTCCGGGAAGCGGATGTAGTGGAAGAAGCAGCGGCGCAGGAACGCGTCGGGCAGCTCCTTCTCGTTGTTGCTCGTGATGATGATGACAGGCCGCTGTCTGGCGCGGACGGTCTGGCGCGTCTCGTGGACGTAGAACTCCATCTGGTCGAGTTCGCGCAGCAGGTCGTTCGGGAACTCGATGTCGGCCTTGTCGATTTCATCGATCAGCAGCACCGGCGCGGTGTCGGCTTCGAAAGCCTCCCAGAGCTTGCCGCGCACGATGTAGTTGCCGATGTCCTTGACCTTGGAATCGCCGAGCTGGGAGTCGCGCAGGCGCGACACCGCGTCGTATTCGTAGAGACCGTGCTGGGCCTTGGTCGTCGACTTGATCGCCCAATCGAGGAAGGGCTTGCCGAGCGCATTCGCCACTTCGCGCGCGAGCTGGGTCTTGCCGGTGCCCGGCTCGCCCTTGACGAGCAGTGGGCGCCCGAGCACGACCGCGGCGTTCACGGCCATGGTCAGGTCATTGGTGGCGACGTAGTTTTCGGTGCCTTCGAAGCGCACGGGACTTCCTCTAGCGAACAGGGGGATGCCTGCAGTCTAAGGATTCGGGGGGCCGCTGTCCTTTATCGCCTAGAGCAGAACCGGCGCGTTCGGCAGCTCGTCGCCGACGTCGGCGCGCCCGCAGGGATAGCGTGCGAGCACGCCGGACACCGACTCGATGCCCGCGATCGCGCCTTCGCCGAAGCGGCCGGCGGCGAAGTGCTTTTCGATCACCCGGCAGCAGGCGTCCCATTCGGATTGCGGAACACGTCCGCCCGCGACGCCCCGATCGGCGACGATTTCGACGTCGCGATCGGCCAGCAGCACGTAGATCAGCACGCCGTTGTTGTCCTCGGTGTCCCAGACGCGCAGCTGCGTGAAGACCTCGATGGCCCGCTCGCGCGGCGAGACGCTGGCCCACAGATGCGGCAAAGACAGCCCGGCCTCGACCGCGAAGCGCACTTCGCCCGGATGCAGGCGCTCATGTCGTTTCACCGCGGCTTCGATATCGGCGAGTACGCTTGCCGGAAAGCGTTTGCGCGTGGTCCAGCGGCCGACGAGCAGATGGCGCAACAGACGATGGAGCCGATTGGGATTCGCCGCCATCACCAGTCTCCCGAGGCGCCGCCGCCTCCGAACCCGCCACCACCACCGCCAAAACCGCCGCCGCCACCAAACCCGCCCCCGCCGAAACCTCCGCCACCGAACCCTCCGCCCCAGCCGCCGCGACGGCCGCCACCGATGCCGTTGCTCCAGCCGCCGCCGAGTCCGCCGAGCATGACGATGACGGCCGCGAACAGGCCGAAGACGACGCCGAGCGACAGCGCCGTGAACAAGGCGGTGCCGACGCCGGCGATCGACAGCGCCGTGACGCCGCCGAAGAAGCGGTTGCTGATGTTGCGCACGAACAGGCCGACCACCACGCCGATGATCAGGCAGGCCAGCGCGGTCTTGAACGCATCGTCGCCACCGCGATGCGAGCGATCGCGCGAAGGCTCGGGCAGCGCCTCGCCCTGCACGACCGCGATCAGCGCATCGACGCCGGCCGACACGCCCATGTAGTAGTCGCCGCGCCGGAAATACGGGCTGATGACGTCGGCGACGATGCGCTTGGCGACCGCGTCGGGCAGCGCGCCTTCGAGCCCGTAGCCGACCTCGATGCGCAGCTTGCGATCGTCCTTGGCGACGAGCAGCAGGGCGCCGTCATCGACGCCCTTGCGCCCGAGCTTCCACTGCTCGGCGACGCGAATGCCGAACTGCTCGATGGTCTCGTCGCCCGTGGTCGGCACGATCAGCACCGCGATCTGGCTGCCCTTGCTCTGCTCGAACGCGGCGAGCTTGGATTCGAGCGCCTGCTGCTCGGTCGCGGTCAGCGTGCCGGTCTGGTCGGTCACGCGGGCCTGCAACTTCGGCACCTCGACGGTCTGCGCCTGCGCCACTCCGAGGGCGCAGAGCAGCACGAGCGCGAGCGCGCGCAGCAGGATCACGGCGGGCCTCGTCGCGAGCGCGGCTTCAGGAGCCGAAATCGACCTTCGGCGGCGCCGAGATCTGCGCCTCGTTCTCGACCTTGAAGTTCGGCTTGACGCTCGCGCCCGTGAACTTGGCCGTCAGGTTGCTCGGGAACGAGCGCACGGTGGTGTTGTAGGCCTGCACCGAGTCGATGTAACGCTTGCGCGCCACGGTGATGCGGTTCTCGGTGCCTTCGAGCTGGGCCTGCAGGTCGCGGAAGTTCTGGTTCGACTTGAGGTCCGGATAGTTCTCGGTGACCACGAGCAGGCGCGACAGCGCCGAGGTCAGCTGGCCCTGCGCCTGCGTGAACTTCTCGAACGCGGCCGGATCGTTGACGAGCTCGGGCGTGGCCTGGATGCCGCCGACGCGCGCACGCGCCTCGGTGACCTCGGTCAGCACCCTCTCTTCCTGCGCGGCGTAGCCCTTTACGGTGTTGACGAGATTCGGCACGAGGTCGGCGCGACGCTGGTACTGGTTGAGCACTTCGGACCAGGCGGCGTTCACGGCCTCGTCCTGCTGCTGGAGGGTGTTGTAGCCGCAGCCCGACAGCAGCACGACCGCAACGAGCGGCGCGATCCAGCGCATCAGTAGATTCCCACGCTTCATGTACGACTCCCCGGTTGAGCGATCAGCTTGCGCGATCAGGCGATGAGATGTTGATGCTAGCGGCAGGCGCGATTTCAAGGCTGAACGCGATGAGCTGGCATCATAGTGGCCGTTTTGGAATCGCTCGCCGAACCACGCCGTGACCGCTCCCGCCGCATCGCCTTCGCCCCACGTCGCTTTCGCCGCACTGCGCCATCCGGGCTTTCGCCAGTTTTTCGCCTGGTCGGCGATGGCGATGATGGCCGATAGCATCGAGCACGTGATCAGCTACTGGGTGATCTTCCAGAAGTTCCACTCGGCCGCGCTCGGCGGCTTCGCGGTGATTTCGCACTGGCTGCCGTTTCTGCTGTTCTCGGTGTACTCGGGCGCGCTGTCCGACCGCTACGACCCGCGGCGCATGATCCAGCTCGGCATGGGCCTGTTCGCGGGCGTCTCGCTGGCCTGGGGCGCGCTGTTCATCACCGACAGCCTGCAACTCTGGCATGCGGCGACTCTGCTGATCGTCCACGGCTGTGCCGGCGTGCTCTGGGGTGCGCCGGCGCAGGTGCTGATCTACGACATCGTCGGTCCCGCGCATCTGCAGAGTGCGGTGCGACTCAACGCCACCGCGCGCCAGCTCGGCCTGCTCACCGGGCCAGCCATCGGCGGCGCATTTCTGCTCACGTTCGGACCCAAGCTTGGCATTCTGGTCAACGCGGCACTGTACCTGCCCTTCATCCTCTGGCTCGTCGCTGCACCCTACGGGCCGAAGTTCCGCGCAGCCGGCAGCGCGGTCAGACAGCGCGCCATTCGAACGCTCGGCGACGTCTGGCGAGCGGCACAGGAAGTCGGGCGCAATCGCGTGATTGCGACGATGACCGCACTCGCCGGCTCGGCTTCGCTGTTCATCGGCAACGCCTACCAGGCGCAGATGCCGGGCTTCGCACAGGGGCTCGGCCACGGCCATGTCGATTTCTCGTACAGCGCGCTGCTGGCAGCCGACGCGGCCGGGGCACTGACGGCCGGCATCCTGCTCGAAAGCCGCAGCCTGCTGCGCCCGGCGGTGCGCAGCGCCTGCGTGCTCGCGATGCTCTGGTGCGTACTGCTCGCAGCATTCGCATTCAATCCGCTGTATCCCCTGTCGCTCGTGCTGCTGTTCTGCGCAGGTTTCGTCGAGCTCGCCTTCAACGCGATGTCGCAAACGCTGGTACAGCTCGAAGCGCCGGTGCAGATGCGCGGCAAGGCGATCGGCGTCTACAACATGTTCGCGATGGGCATGCGCACTTTCAGCGGCGTCACCGTGGGCCTGGTCGGCCAGCAGATCGGCATTCACTGGTCACTCGCGCTGAGCGCGACTCTGCTGTTCATCGTGGTCGGCCTGCTCATGAACCGCGTGCGCCGCGCCGCCTGACTTTCAAAGGATTTTTCGATGATTCAACGCTACGAGGTTGGCCCGCGGCTGTCGGAAATGGCCATTCACAATGGCGTCGCTTATCTGGCCGGGCAAATTCCGGATGACCGCGGTGCCGACATTCGCGGCCAGACCGCGCAGGTGCTCGCTTCGATCGACGCCCTGCTCTTCCAGGCCGGCACCGACAAGCGCCGCATCCTGCGCGCCGAAATCTTCCTCGCCGATATCCGCGACATCGGTGCGATGAACGAAGTCTGGGATGCCTGGGTGGTGCCGGGTCACACGCCGCCGCGCGCGACTGTGCAGGCCAGCCTGGCTCAGGCCGATTGGAAGATCGAGATCGTGGTGACGGCGGCGGTTTGAGTTTCGGCGTTCGCCTCGCGCCACGAAAAAGGCCTCGCAGTCGCGAGGCCTTTTTCACATCGACGCAGCCGATCAGCCGTTGTAGCGCTGCTCCAGCGCCTCGACGGCCGGCAGCTTCTTGCCTTCGAGGAACTCGAGGAAGGCGCCGCCGGCCGTGGAGATGTAGCCCACGTCCTTTTCGATGCCGAACTTGGCGACCGCGGCGACGGTGTCGCCGCCGCCGGCGATCGACATCGCGCTCGACTTGGCGATGGCCTCGGCGAGCGCCTTGGTACCGGCCGCGAAGTTGTCGAACTCGAACACGCCGACCGGGCCGTTCCAGACGATGGTGCCGGCCTTGGCCATGATGTCGGCAAGTTCGGCCGACGTCTTCGGGCCGATGTCGAAGATCATTTCGTCCTCGCCGACATCGGTCGCCGCCTTCACGGTCGGAGTGGCGTCGGCTGCGAACTTGGTCGCGGTGACGACGTCGACCGGAATCGGCACCGAGGCGCCGCGCGCGGCGAGCTTGTCGATGATGCGCTTGGCTTCGGGAACCAGATCCTTCTCGGCCAGCGACTTGCCGATCGGCAGGCCCGAGGCGAGCAAGAAGGTGTTGGCGATGCCACCGCCGACGACGAGCTGATCGACCTTGTCGGCGAGCGCGTCGAGAATCGTGAGCTTGGTCGATACCTTGGAGCCACCGACGATGGCGACCAGCGGGCGCTTGGGGTTCAGCAGCGCAGCGCCGAGCGCTTCGAGCTCGGCGGCGACCAGCGGGCCGGCGCAGGCCACCGGCGCGGCCAGCGCGAGCGCATGCGTGGTGGCTTCGGCGCGGTGCGCGGTGCCGAAGGCGTCGTTGGCGTAGACGTCGCAGAGCGCGGCCATCTTCTTGGCGAGTTCTTCGCTGTTCTTCTTCTCGCCCTTGTTGCAGCGGCAGTTCTCGAGCAGCACGACTTCGCCGGGCTTGACCGTGAAGCCGCCGTCGACCCAGTTCTGGATCAGCCTCACGTCCTGGCCGAGCAGTTCGCTCATGCGCTTGGCGATCGGCGCGAGCGAATCGGCCGGCTTGAACTCGCCTTCGGTCGGACGGCCGAGATGCGAGGTGACCATCACCGCAGCGCCCTTTTCGAGCGCCAGCTTGATGCCCGGAATCGAGGCGCGGATGCGCGTGTCTTCGGCGACGCTGCCGTCGTCGTTCTGCGGCACGTTGAGGTCGGCGCGGATGAACACGCGCTTGTTCTTGAGATCGAGGTCAGCGAGTTTCTTGAATTGCATGTCTGGGTCCGTGAGGCGTGAGGAGTGAGTAATGAGGCGTTGAAACGAAAGAAGGGTGAGGCTGAGCGCGCTGTTGCGCCTCACGCCTCACCCCTCGCGCCTCACATAAGCAGAGGCTTACTTACCGGCCACCACGCGCGCCAGTTCGAGGCACTTGTTGGAATAGCCCCACTCGTTGTCGTACCAGGAGACGAGCTTGACGAAGGTCGAGTCGAGCGCGATGCCGGCTTCGGCATCGAAGATCGAGGTGCGCGCGTCGCCGCGGAAATCGGTGGCGACGACCTTGTCTTCGGTGTAGCCGAGGATGCCCTTGAGGGCGCCTTCGGACTGCGCCTTCATTTCGGCCTTGATCTCTTCGTACGTGGCCGGCTTTTCGAGTTCGGCGGTCAGGTCGACCACGGAAACGTCGGAGGTCGGCACGCGGAAGCTCATGCCCGTGAGCTTCTTGTTGAGCGACGGAATCACCACGCCGACGGCCTTGGCGGCGCCGGTCGACGACGGAATGATGTTCTCGAGAATGCCGCGTCCACCGCGCCAGTCCTTGCTGCTCGGACCGTCGACGGTCTTCTGCGTCGCGGTCGTCGCGTGCACGGTCGTCATCAGGCCGCGCTTGATGCCCCACTTGTCGTGCAGCACCTTGGCGAGCGGCGCGAGGCAGTTGGTCGTGCACGAGGCGTTGCTGACGATGGTCTGGCCGGCGTAGGTCGTGTGGTTCACGCCGTAGACGAACATGGGGGTGTCGTCTTTCGACGGAGCCGACAGGATGACCTTCGGCGCGCCGGCGTCGAGGTGCTTGGTCGCCGTGGCCTTGTCGAGGAACAGGCCGGTCGATTCGATGACCACGTCCACGCCCAGGTCGCCCCACTTCAGCGCGGCCGGATCGCGTTCCTGCGTCAGGCGGATCTTCTTGCCGTTGACGAACAGCGCGCCGCCTTCGACGGCGATCTCGCCCTTGAAGTGACCGTGCACGGAGTCGTACTTGAGCATGTAGGCGAGATAGTCGGGATCGAGCAGGTCGTTGATGCCGACGATTTCGATGTCCGGGAAGTTCTGCACCGCGGCGCGGAGCACGTTGCGGCCGATGCGGCCGAAGCCGTTGATGCCCACTTTCACTGCCATGTCTCGATCCTCTTTAGCTGGTGTTGACGAAGATTGATGGTGGAAATGCGCTCTTAGCCGACGAGGGCCAGGACGCGCTTGACGATGTTGTCGGGGGTCAGTCCGAAGTGCTCGAACAGCGCCGCCGCCGGAGCCGATTCGCCGAAGGTGTCGACACCGAGCACGTCACCGTCGTCGCCGACGAAGGCGCGCCAGTAATGCGTGACACCGGCTTCGACGGCCAAGCGCTTCTTGGTCTTCGGCAGCACGTTCGCGCGATACGCCGCATCCTGCTTGAGGAAGCGCTCGGCGCACGGCATCGAGACCACGCGAACCGCGACGCCCTGATCGGCGAGCTTCTTGGCGGCGTCGACGCTGATCCCGACTTCGGAACCCGTGGCGATGATGATGGCACTCGGCTCACCGGCCGGCTCGTGAACGACATAGCCGCCGCGCAGGATCTGCGCCGCCTGGCCGGCCGGATGCGGCTGGATCGGCAGGTTCTGGCGCGACAGCGCGAGCGCGGTCGGACCATCGCGGCGCTCGATGGCGGCCTGCCAGGCGATCGCGGTTTCGAAGGCGTCGGCCGGGCGCCAGGTCTCGAGGTGCGGAATCAGGCGCAGCGACGAAACATGCTCGACCGGCTGATGCGTCGGACCGTCTTCGCCGAGGCCGATGGAATCATGCGTGAACACATGGATCACGCCGATCTTCATGAGCGCGGCCATGCGCACGGCGTTGCGCGAGTAATCGGAGAACACCAGGAAGGTGCCGCCGAACGGAATCAGTCCGCCGTGCAGCGCGATGCCGTTCATGGCCGCGGCCATGCCGAATTCGCGCACGCCGTAGGACAGGTAATTGCCGTGCACGCGGTCGGGCTTGCTGGTCAGCGCGCCTTCCCACTTGGTGAGGTTGGATTCGGTCAAATCGGCCGAACCGCCGAGGAACTCGGGCAGCTCCGGAGCGAGCAGGTTCAGCGCGTTCTGCGAGGCCTTGCGCGTGGCGACCGGCTTGTCGACCGCGGCAAAGCTCGTGTGCAGCTTGGCGACGATGTCGTTCCAGTTCTCGGGCAGTTTGCCGTCGATGCGACGAGCGAGTTCAGCCGCTTCCTTCGGATAATCGGCGGCATAGCGATCGAACAGCGCCTGCCAGCCCCGCTGGGCGGCGGCGCCTTTATCAAGCGCGTTCCAGCCGTCGCGGATGTCCTGCGGAATTTCGAACGGCGCATGCGGCCAGGCCAGCTGCTCGCGCGTCTTGGTGATTTCGTCGGCACCGAGCGGCGCGCCGTGGCTCGATTCCTTGCCGGCCTTGTTCGGCGAACCCCAGCCGATGATGGTCTTGCAGCAGATCAGCGTCGGCTTGTCCCTGGACGCGCGGGCGGTTTCGAGCGCGAGCTTGATCTCGTGCGGGTTGTGGCCGTCGACGTTGCGAACCACCTGCCAGCCGTAAGCCTCGAAACGGCCCGGCGTGTCGTCGGCGAACCAGTCGTGGACTTCGCCGTCGATCGAGATGTTGTTGTCGTCATACAGCACGACGAGCTTGCCGAGGCCCAGCGTACCGGCCAGCGAGCAGGCTTCGTGACTGATGCCTTCCATGAGGCAGCCGTCGCCCACGAACACGTAGGTGTGGTGATCGACCACCGGAAAGCCGTCGCGGTTGAACTGCCAGGCCAGCACCGATTCGGCGATCGCCATGCCGACCGCATTGGCCAAGCCCTGACCGAGCGGCCCGGTGGTGGTCTCGACGCCCGCGGTCACGAACTGCTCGGGATGGCCCGGCGTCTTGCTCTTGAGCTGGCGGAAATTCTTGAGATCGTCGATCGACAGCGGGTAGCCGGCCAAGTGCAGCAGCGAGTACAGCAGCATCGAGCCGTGGCCGTTGCTGACGACGAAGCGATCGCGGTTGAACCACTTCGGGTCGGCCGGATTGTGAACCAGAAAATCGTTCCAGAGCACTTCGGCGATGTCGGCCATGCCCATCGGCATTCCGGGATGGCCGGAGTTGGCCTTTTGCACCGCATCCATCGAGAGGGCGCGGATCGCATTGGCAAGTTCAAGACGAGTGGGCATCGAGACGAACAACCTCACAAAGTACAGGGGTGGCGGATTGGTTCCGGCGAAGCCGGCCGCGAGGCTCATTGGCCCCGCTTTTCGAACGGGCAACACTTTGCAAACGACATTGGTTTGCAGCTGCAAACGACCATCCGTTTGCAAACGACAAGGCCGGCAACATGGCCGGCCTTGAAGTGGAATTACATGATCTCGACGACTTAGAGGTCGAAGCTGGCGTCCAGCGGCTCGAGATCGACTTTCGGCTGCTGGATGGCCGGCAGATCCTGCTCGGCGAGCACGTCGCGACCGACGTAGCCGTCGGCGATCTCACGCAGGGAGAGCACGGTGGACTTGTGGTTGCCCCACGGCAGGCGTGCTTCGGCCCCACGAGCCAGCTGGCGCGCACGCTTGGCAGCGACCAGGGTCAGTTCGAACTGGTTGGGAATTCTGAGCAGGCAATCTTCGGCGGTAACACGAGCCATTTGCAGCGACCCCGGCACGGGAAAAGGGGCGATATTTTAGCCTTTCTGATCCGGCGATGCCACCAAGCTGGCGATCAGGTCGGCGTGCAGGGCGATCTGGCCGTCTCTCCTGAGGCGCCGTTCGAGCAAAATCGACCCAAGCTGCTCGACCGCCCGCTCGAAATTCTCGTTGACGATCAGATGATCGTACTCGCCGTAGTGCGACATCTCGGCCCGGGCCGAGGCCATGCGTCCCTCGATGATTTCATCGCTGTCGGTCGCGCGCGAACGCAGCCGGCGCTCGAGCTCCTGCGCGGACGGCGGCAGGATGAAGATGCTCACCACATCGGCGATCTGCTCACGCACCTGGCGTGCGCCCTGCCAGTCGATGTCGAGAATCACGTCATGCCCGGCCTGCAGCAGCGCTTCGGTGCGCCGGCGCCCGGTACCGTAGCGGCGACCGAATACGTCGGCGTACTCGAGAAAATCCCGCGCTTCGACACGGCGCTGGAATTCGGCGGCGTCGACGAAGTTGTAGTGCACGCCTTCGGTTTCGCCCGCGCGCGGAGCGCGCGTCGTGTACGAGACGGAAATCTCGGCATGAATTCCGTGCGCCGCCAGCCAAGGCAACAAGGCTCGGCTCAGGCTCGTTTTTCCGCCGCCGGAGGGGGCCGACAAAATATAGAGATGACCCCGTGGGGCCTGACGCTGGCTCATCGGGACGGGCTTACTCGATGTTCTGCACTTGTTCGCGCATCTGTTCGATGGCCACTTTCATGTCGACGGCGCTACGCGTCATCTCCGCGTCCTGCGATTTCGACGACAGCGTATTGGCCTCGCGATTGAGCTCCTGCATGAGGAAATCCAGACGCCGGCCGATCGGCTCCTGTCGAGACAGGGCGGCGCGAACTTCGACCAGATGCGAAGCCAGACGCGAGAGCTCTTCTTCCACGTCGAGCCGCTGCAGCGCGAGAACCAACTCCTGCTCGATACGCGCCGGATCGAGTTCGACCTGCAGGTCACGCGCCTTTTGGCGCAGCCTTTCGAGCCATTGCGTGCGCACGATCGCATAGCGCTCGCGCACCTGGGACGCCAGCGCCTCAACCGCGTCGCAACGTTCGGCGATGAACTGCGCGAGGCGCTCGCCTTCGCGGGATTTGGTCTCGGCGAACTCGGCAAGCGCCTGTCTGAACAACTGGCGAGCGGCCTGCATCAGCGGCACCGGGTCCTGCGGCGTTTCACGGGTAACGCCCGGAAACGAGAGTACGCGTAGCGGATCTGGCAACGCGGTCGCGGTCAGTGCTTGGGCGATCCGGTCGAGCGCCGCGCTGACCTGCGCGAGCCGCTCATCATCGACTTCGAGAGCCGCGTTGGCTGTGGTGTCGCGCGTAAGCCGAAGACCGCCTTCGACTTTCCCGCGCGCGAGATGCGCCAGCGCGAGCGCGCGGAACTCGTTCTCAAGCCCGCGAACTTCGTCGGGAAGTTTGAACTGCAGATCGAGGTAACGGTGATTGACCCCGCGCAGCTCCCAGCTGAGCCGCCCCCAAGGCCCCTGAGCCTCGGCCCGAGCATAACCCGTCATGCTGCGAATCATGATGTGTCCCGGCCACCCGCCGTCAGTGCAAAGGGGCGACAGTTTAGTCGCCGGGCACAAAAACGGCGCGGAATGAATTCCGCGCCGTATCGCCATCCACTCGATTCGGCGGGCTTGCCGCCGAATGGATCAAACGATCGGAGTGGGGGCAGGGGCAAGCGCCGGTTCGGCGGCAGCCGGAGTCGGCTCAACGACCTTCTTGACGGCCTTGCGAGCCTTCTTGGCAACCGACTTGGCCTTTCCGATCAGCTTCTTGGCCGTTTTCTTGACGCTGAGTTTCTTAGCGCCGGCCTTCTTTGCAACTTTCTTGGTGGCCTTCTTGGCACCGACCTTCTTCACGGCCTTTTTGGAAGCAGCCTTCTTGGCGACCTTTTTGGTGGCCTTTTTGGCGCTGACCTTCTTCACGGCCTTCTTCGTGGCTTTCTTCGCCGCGGCCTTCTTAACAACCTTCTTCACGGCCTTTTTGGCGGTCTTCTTAGACGCCTTCTTGGCCGACTTCTTAGCCACTTTGGATTTCACCGCCATGTGTCTATCCTCCGTCGATAGAGACGTTCAAGCAAGTTTGAGATTAACCACGAAGAAACCATTCTTCGCTATTTTGGAACTTTACGCATTTGCAAAAAAAAGTCAATCCTCTATCACAAGCGCTTTGTCGTCACATGCTTAGAGCATGTTCTTTATGTGCACTTTCCGTACTTATCGCTTATACGGCGAATGCAAAGAGCGACGGAAGCCCTATTCCACTGCTGGCCTACAGCATCGTTGACGAGTTCAATCACGATATTTCCAGCTTCACCCAAGGCCTCGAGATAAAAAATGGCCTGCTTTATGAATCGGCCGGAGGTTATGGCCGCTCGTCTCTTTCCATTAGTGACTTCCGTGCCCGGAAGCCGCCCGCGAAGCACAAAGGTCCTGCGGAAGCCTTCCTGGAAGGGTTGACTTGGGTCGGCGACGAACTTTTCATCCTGACGTGGCGGGAGCGCGTGGTCTTCGTCGTCGATTCGAGTATTCGCGAGCGGCGTCGCTTGCAAAACCCGACCGAAGGCTGGGGAATCACCCATCTCCCCACGATGGGGGGTGACCATTTACTGGTCAGCGACGGGTCGTCAACTTTGACCGAGCGGGCTCCCTCTAACTGGGAGGCGCTCCGCGCGATCGAAGTAACGGCGTCGGGAAAGCCCGTCGATCAACTCAACGAGCTCGAGTTCGTAAAGGGCCGGGTTTATGCCAACGTCTGGCACAGCGATCGGATTGCAGTGCTTGATCCGCAGACCGGTCACGTCTTGAATTGGCTGGATCTCAGTGCGCTGCAGAGCCGTTTTGCCAAGCCGGCAGGCTGGGATGCTGAGGAACATGTGCTCAACGGCATTGCTTACGACGTTCAGACCCAGCATTTACTGGTCACCGGGAAATGCTGGCCTAAAATATTCGAGCTGAAAGTCGAAGGCGTGAGCTCGCACTAGTTCGGGCAGAACTTCAAGGGCGGCCTCGGCCGCCCTTGAACAATAGGCCCCGGAAGCGCTATTGCTTATCCGAGAACGTCACCTTTCCCTTGTTCTTCTCGCTGGTTTTCTTGCCCCAACCTTTTACGCGCTTATCGACATCTTCGATGCTCGTAAACGGGGATTTCCTCCGCTCTTCGACAATCGCGGCGGCCGTTTTGTCGCCAACGCCATCGAGTTCCTTGGCCAGAGTCTTGGCATCGGCTGTATTGATATTGACCGCCCACGAGGCGCTCGCAAAAAGCAGAAGCGAGGCGGACAACAATGCGTTGGTGAGAAAGCGCATGGGGAAGCTCCGACGGTATGCCGCAAAATTGCGACATAGCCATGCTGCTCCGGCGGGGTACAGCATCCGTGGACGCGTTTCACAGAAATTGGGAATCCTGCCTCGGTTTTTCACCCCAGATCACAGAAGAGAGGACTAAAAAAGGAAAACCCCCGCCGGTTTCCCGGAGGGG
>QFCS01002005.1_pt1 | contig 56475 bp, 56 predicted proteins | sample 3576561 | NCBI WGS metagenome assembly QFCS01 | reverse complement strand
CGCGGGTGCGGCCGCCGTCTGCTGCGGCTGGCTGTCGGCCGCAGGCTCCACCGGCGGCGCCCGGCGCGGCGCAGGCTTGGCCTGCTGCGGACGCGGCTTCGGCTTGGGAGGCGTTGGCTTGGGCGGCTTGGGCTCGGGCGGGATCTCGGGCGGCGGCAGCTCGGGGGGTGGCGGCAGCTCGACCTTGGCCAGCGGGATCTCCGGCGGCGGCACTTCCGGCGGCAGCGGAATGTCCGGCATGGCCAACGCAAACTCCGGCGGCGGCAGGTCGGGCGGCGGCGGGTCGATCACGATGGCGACCTCCGGCGGCGGCGGCGGTGGTGGCGGCTGCAGTTCCGGTGGCGGCGGCGGCTCCTCGGACGGCAGGTCGGGCTGCGCCGGCTCCTCAGCCGCCACCATCCGTACCTCCATCGGCGCGATGTCGCCCACGATCAGCTTCACCGGCTCGACCTGCGACAGCGCCCAGCCCGCGCCGACATGAAAGAAGACAACCCCAGCCAGAAGACAACGCTTCACCGTCGGCGTCAGAGCATCGCCACAGGAATACTCGCTCATGCCGTCGCCCGGCATCGGAAGGGATGAACGTTCGGCCATGACGTCACCACTGCATCGGCAGCGTCGCAAGGCCAACCGTGATCACGACCGAGACGCCGAAGATGGCCAAGCCAGCCAGACGCCTGCGATGGGTTTCCCACCACAGGATCGCGCCGCTGACCGACAGGAAGATCATGGCGCCGGCCATCGTGTCGATCAGCAGGATCCAGGGCACCGGCATGGTCGTCCCCTTGTGCAGGTTGGTCAGCGTCGCCACGAAGCCGTTCTCCGTTGTCCGCACGTTGGCCGTCTTGTTGCCTGCCCAGTATTCGACCTGAATGACTTTGTTCGGACCGCCAAAGGCGAAGGTCCACCGCTCCGGCTGAATCGACGTGGCCCCCTCGCCTCCTCGCTCCGACCAGGGGACCGGCCGGGCACGCTCGACGCGCATGTTCACGGCCGGCCTGTCCACCTTCAGCGACTGCTGCAGCCATTCCGCCATTGCTTCCGCTGTCTCCGGCCGCGGTTCGGGCAAGGTCAGGCGGGCATTGCTCTGATGCTGCTCCGGCAGCGGCAGCTTCAGCACGTTGCGGTGATTCAGCCACACACCACTCGTGCCCATCAGGAGGCCGAGCAGAGCGCCCCACAGGCCGAACCAGCCGTGCGTGCGGCGCACCCAGCGCAAGAATGCCAAACGTCTGTTGATGCGGCGGTATCCCGAGGCGGCGGCGGCTGCTTCGGCCATCAGGTCTCGCTCCAAATCCGGACGAGGTTGTGGTAGCAGCCGATCAGCGATCGTCGCGCGAGCTCGTCGGCGTTGGTCTGGTTGAGGCGCTGGATCGCCTCGTCCATCTGATAGAGCACAGCGCGTCTGGTATCGTCGCGGATCAGGCTCTGCACCCACAGGAAGCAGGAGATGCGCACGCCGCGCGTGATCGGCCGCACCTGATGCAGGCTGGTCGCCGGGTAGACGACCATGTCGCCGGCGTTCAGCTTGACGCTGTGCCGACCGTAAGTGTCGTCGATCTCCAGCTCGCCGCCGTCATATTCGGCCGGATTGGTGAGGAACAGCGTCGCAGAGACATCGGTGCGCAGCTTGCTGCCATTATGCGGGTGCAGGCGCACGCTGCCGTCGACATGCGCGCCGAACTTCATGCCCTCGCCGTATCGGTTGAACATTGGCGGGTAGATGACGTTCGGCAGCACGGCACTGATGAAGATCGGGTTGCACTCGAGGGCGCCGACCACGATTCGCTGGCAATCGATCGCCACGTCCGAGCGCTCGTCGATCTGCTGGTTGAACTTGACCGGAGCGCCCTGATAGCCCGCCGTGACGCGGCCATCGACCCAGGCATCGTTTGCCCGGTCGAGGCGCGCGCGCAGGCTGACCAACTGGCCCGCGTCGAGGACTTGGGGAATGCAGACCAGCATGGCCGGCCGGACTCCTTCGTCACATGCGGTAGGTGAGTGTCAGGAGGCCGGTCGTCCCGGACCCCGCGACCGCACGCCCACCGTCGGATGCGATGATCGCGTCGTAGTACATCGTGTTGAACACGTTGAGGACGTTGGCCCTGATCTCGTAGGTCGGCTGCTTGTAGGCCGCCGTCAGGTCGAAACGCGTATAGGCCGGCACCTGAACGGTGTTGGCGTTGTTGGCATAGCGTTGTCCGACATAGAAGACGCCGCCGCCGATCTCGTAGGTATCCTTGATCGTGTAGGTCGTCCACAGGTTGGCCGAGTCACGCGGCACGTTGAGCGGCACGTTGCCGGTCGTGTTGCCGATGCCGTTGATGTAGCTCAGCCCTTGGAGAATGCGACCGTTCAGATACGCATAGCCGCCGAATACCTGCCACTCCGGCGTGATGCGCCCGGCCACGCCGATGCGCGCGCCCTGGACGCGGACATTGCCGGTCGGCGTATAGGTGCCGTCCGGGTTCGCCGTACGCTGGTTGTTCTTCGTGATAGAGAAAAGCGCGCCGTTCAGCGAGAGATTGCCTTTCAGCAGCTCGTACTTGGCTCCGACTTCGAAGCCCTCGTTCGTCTCCGGCGGCAGCTGCTGCGTGCCGGTGGTCGAAGTGAGCTGCTCCAGGGACGGATTGAACGAGGTGCTGTAGGAAAAATAGTAGGACTGCTCGGGCGTCGGTTCAAAGATCGCTCCGGCGCGTACGCTGGTGAAGGTGTCGGTCTGGGTAAAATACGGAACCGTCGTGTTGCCCACCGTATTGGCCGAGTTGATCGAGTTGCCGATCTGGGCGGTGTAGACGTCCCAACGGACACCGCCGACCAGCTTCAGCCAGGGCATCACCTGTATCGTGTCATTGGCATAGAGGCCGGCGCTCCAGGCCGCCGACGAAGCGTAGTTGCCCGGCACGGAAGCAGCGCTGCCCGGCGTACCGCCGCCAACCGTGAAGCCGGCGGGGACGCAGCCGACCGAATTGCTGCCGGTCAGGGCGAAGCCGTTGCAGTTGCCGGACCGGGTAAAGGTCTTGTTCGTGTAGCTCTCGTATGTCAGGTCGACGCCGCCCAGCAGCGTGTGGCCGATCGACGCCGTGTCGAACTTCGCCGTCAGTTCCGTCTGGTTCTCGACCGTGATGTCGTTGATGTTCCGGTCGCGGCTGAGCTGACGGATGTACAGCGAGCTGAGGGGGGCGCCGCTGTACGGCGTGCCGCCCGGACCGCTGCTCGCCTGGACGAAGGATCCGTTGGCCGCAAGAGTGCCCACGAAGCCCCCCGAAGTCTCGCGGACGGACGTATTGACCCAGGTGAAGGCCGTCTGGTTCCTGAGGGCAAGATTCTGGTGGAACTTGTGCTCGATCGTCGATTCGAGCGCGATCACATCCTGCTCGGTATAGTCGTCGCTGAACCCATAGGCCGTGTTGCGTGGCACATTGAGGGGAAAGCCGTTCAACGGCGGTACGCCGTAGGACACCTGATCCTTCCTGTGCTGCAGGATCGCCGACAGGGTCACCTCGGTGGGCGTGCCGATCCCCAGCTTGACGGACGGCGCAAGGCCGAAGTCCAGCGCGTTCGTCTGATCCAGCGTCGAGGTCTTGCCCGTCTGGAACATGGCGCTGACACGAGCCGCATTCGTTTCCTCGAAAGGAACGTTCACATCGGCCGTGGTGCGCACAAGGCCGTTGGTGGTGCCCATGACGCTGAGCTCGGTCGCTTTCCTGAGCGTCGGCTTCTTCGTCACCTGGTTGATGACGCCGCCGGTCGAGCCCCGGCCAAACAGCATCGACGACGGCCCCATGAGGACCTCGACCTCTTCCAGCGCAAAGACGTCGCGATAATACTGTCCGCGGTCACGCATGCCGTTCAAGTAGATGTCGGTTCGTGCCGAGAAGCCGTTCAGGTTGATGTTGTTGCCGATCGAGCCGCCTTCGGCCGAACTTATAGTGATGCCCGGCACGTTCCGGACGGCGTTTTCCAGCGTCGTCACGCCCTGGGATTCCATCAACGCCTTGTTGATGATGACTACCGTCTGCGGCACGTCCATCAGCTTCTCGGCACCAAGGCGATTCAGCGAACCCTTTGTGACCTGGAAATCCTCGCTGGGCCGCGATCCCGTCACGGTGACCGTCTGCATGGTAGCCGGGGCTCCCGACGGTTCCGCGGGCTTGTTGTCCGGCGGCGGTGGCGTCGGATCGGGCGCCTGCGCGTTCTGATCAGGCGGTTGCTGCGCCATCGCCCCGGAGGCAACGACCAGACCCAGCAAGGTAGTCTTAACAGGTAGATGACGCGCCATTCCGCTCCCCCAACAACACTCGGTGAGCCGGCCCCAAGCCGGAGAATGCGAGTCATTATCACAAATTAAACGAGAACTGGAATTAATTGCAGAAGGCAGCAATGCAAAAATGACAAGGATTGCAATCACATAGCGTGTGTATTCCCCGCGTCACTTTCACTTCGCATGCAATCAGACGACAGCCATCGTACCTTCGAACTCACTCGTTGGAGTTCTCGGAGCTCCACCTGCTTCTCATCAAGGTCGAAAGGTATGGTGACGACTGTTTGGCTGGACGCATTGGCGCGCCCGGCTGGATTCGAACCAGCGGCCTACCGCTTAGAAGGCGGTTGCTCTATCCACTGAGCTACGGGCGCTTACGCCGGGAATGCATGTATCATAACTGGCCGTCTGGCACGATCCCCGTGCCGTCGCAATGCACGACGCGCTATGTCTCGGCGCCTCCGCCACGCATGCTATCGTCCCGGTCGGGCTTGGCAACGCAGGCAGCGCATGCTCGTTGGGTCGCAGTGAACGATACGACATCCGTTCCCGTTCGCTCTGACCATCTCGGCTCCCTTGCCGGGAGGACGGTGATGGTCGTGGGGGTGACCGGCTTCATCGGCGCAGCCTTGGCGTGTCGACTGCACGCCGCCGGCGCTTCTGTCATCGGTGTGTCGCGTTCGGCGCCCAGCGCCTCGACTCCGTTGCGCCACTTGCGACTCGACATCGCCCGAGCGACCGATCCCGCCTCCTGGCGTGTCCATCTGACGGCAGTCGATGCCGTCGTCTACTGCGCCGGCGCTCTGCAGGAAGGAGGCGCGGACTCGCTCCGCGCAGTCCATGAGAGCGGTCCGTCCGCCCTGTCCCGCGCCTGCGGCGATGCCGGCGTACGTCGCATCGTGCACCTCTCCGCGCTCGGCGTCGACCGCGCCGCATCGGACTTCTCCCGCAGCAAGCGAGCGGGCGATGAGGCGCTACGCGATAGCAACCTCGATTGGGTGATCCTGCGACCGTCGCTGGTGATCGGACGCAACGCCTTCGGGTCCAGCGCCCTCCTCCGCGGACTCGCGGCGCTGCCTCTCCTGCCGCTGCCTCCCGAGCCCGCCCCGATTCAGGCCGTCCATATCGATGATGTCCTGGACACCATCCTGTTTTTCCTCCGCCCGGGTGCGCCGGCGCAGATCACCCTCGACCTCGTGGGACCCCACGTCTGGCGCCTCGACGAGTTGGTGGACCTGTTCCGCCGATGGCTCGGCTGGCGGCCTGCGAAGCATGTTCCTCTGCCAGGCTGGCTCGCAGCCATGGCATTCGCCTTCGGCGATGTGATGAACCGGCTGGGCTGGCGATCCGCCATCGCCGGCAATGCGCGTCGCGAACTGTCGACTGCCGCGGCGGGCGACGGACGGCAGTGGCGGGAACTCACCGGCATTCAGTCGAGAGACATCGAACACGCCCTGGCGACGGAGCCGGCCTCCGTGCAAGAGCGCTGGTTTTCTCGACTGTATCTGCTGCGGCCATGGATCTTCGCGGTCTGCGCCCTGTTCTGGACGGCGACCGGGATCGTGGCATTGGGCCCGGGCTGGCGAGGCGGCATCGCCTTGATGAATGAGGGCGGCGTTACTGGCTGGTCCGCCGCCGCAGTGGTCGTTGCCGGCGCCCTGTGCGACATCGGCGTGGGACTCGCCATCGGTTGGCGACGAACGGCGCGCGCGGGCCTGATCGCCGCAATCGTCGTGACCACTGCCTATGCAATCGTCGGCACCGTTCTGGTGCAGCGACTCTGGAGCGATCCCATGGGGCCTATGCTCAAGGTCCTGCCGATCCTGATCCTGCATCTGGCGGCGCTCGCCCTCGTGGATGACCGCTGATGCTGTACTTCATATTGAAGTTCCTGCACGTGATCGGCGCCGCCGTGCTGCTGGGGACAGGCGCGGGAATCGCGTTCTTCATGTTGCTTGCTCATCGCGATGGCCGGCCGCAGGTCGTGGCCGGCGTCGCGCGCATCGTGGTCATCGCCGACTTCCTTTTCACCGCGACAGCGGTGATCGCACAGCCTCTCACCGGCATCTGGCTCGCGCTCCATGCCGGCTATGCACTGAGCGAAGGCTGGATCCTGCTCTCGGTAGCATTGTACCTTTTCACCGGAGCCTTCTGGCTCCCCGTGGTGTGGATGCAGATTCACATGCGGAACCTGGCGACGGCGGCCGCGACCGCCGATGCGCCCTTGCCCGACGAGTATTACCGTCTCTTCCGCCTGTGGTTCGCGTTCGGCTTTCCTGCCTTCGCCGCGGTGCTTGCAATTTTCTGGCTGATGATCCAACGGCCGTTTCTGACGTTACTGTAAGGACAAGCCGAACCGCGCAGGAGCAAGTTACGTGACGACGCCTCGCACCAAAACTATGAGCATGCCATGAATGATGAAGCTTTGCTTGCCCAGGTCGGACAGACGGTCTGGGGCCCTGCGTGGCAGGCCCCCATGGCTGCGGCGTTGAAACTGAACCAGGGCGCCTTGCACGACTGGACGAGCGGCCGAGCCCGGGTGCCGGCCGACGTCTGGAAGGCGCTGCGAGAGGTCGCCCGGCTGCATATGCTCAGGATCGCCGACCTCGATCCCAGGATCGTCCAGGCCTACGACGAAGCCGTGGCGCGGGCCTCAGCGCGACGCTGAGGCTCCCCCTTCAGTGGGTCCAGCGACCGACGCGATTGTAGGCGAAGTTGTCGGCGTAGGCCTTTGGACGGATGTGACGGGCGTGAGGCTGCTCGACCGTGTAGCGCCAGCCGTTGCGCTCGGCATGGGCCTTTGCTTCCTCGAGGGTGTCGAAATGGAGCGTTATCTGCTCCATCGTGTTACGTGAACTCGTCCAGCCCATCAGCGGGTCGAGTTCCTTGGGCGCCGGCTCGGCGACCATCACCCACTCCTTGGTGTTGCCCTGTCCGGACTGCATGGCTGTCTTGGCTGGCTTGTAGATACGGACCTGCATGGACTCCGAATTCTCCCCAAGGGCGCAACATGGCAGTTCCCGCGGCAGGTGGTCGGGGCGGCCGGATTTGAACCGACGGCCTTCTGCGCCCAAGGCAGACGCGCTACCAGACTGCGCTACGCCCCGCCGCCAGGACTGCACGCGCGAGTTTCTAGCAGCGACCCGGACAGGTCGAAAGCGGAATTTCCCAGTGGTAGAGTGCGCCATGTTCGACCAAACGCCCGAGCAGGGCCGCCCCGGCCGTGCCCCCTCGATCAATGTCCTCGGCGGCGCCCTGCAACCCTGCTCCCGGCAGCCGCTGACCGGCTTCTACAGGGATGCCTGCTGCAACACCGGCAACGAAGATGTCGGGCTGCACACTGTCTGCGTCGTGTTGACAACAGAGTTTCTCGCCTTCTCCAAGGCCCGCGGCAACGACCTCAGCACACCCATGCCGCACTATGGCTTCGAGGGGCTGAAGCCTGGCGATCGCTGGTGCCTGTGCGCGAGCCGCTGGAAGGAGGCGCTGGACGCCGGCGCGGCTCCCCAGGTCGTCCTCGAAGCCACCCACGCCGTGACCCTTCACGTCGTCTCGCTTGACGACCTCAAGAAGCATGCCGTCCGACTCCAATAGGGGGGTGCCTTGCCCGTGAAGAGCTGGCCGAAGATCGACGGCGCCCTCGCCGAGTATGTCGATGCCAACTGGCTGCGTGAAAGTCCCCTGAAGCAGCGGCTGCGTGAGGAAACTGCGCGGATGCCGGGCGCCGGCATGCAGATCTCCGCCCACCAGGGCCAGCAGATCGGTCAGCTCGTCCGCATGATCAGCGCCCGCCGCGCCGTCGAAGTCGGAACCTTCACCGGGTATTCCGCGCTCTGCATCGCCGAGGCGTTACCGGTCGACGGCAAGCTCTGGTGCTGCGACGTCAATGAGGAGTGGACGGCAGTCGGCCGTCGCTACTGGAAGAAAGCCGGTCTGGAGGCCCGCATTGAGCTCACACTCGCTCCGGCCGTGCAGACCCTTGACCGGCTCCTCGCGCACGGCCTCGCCGGCCAGCTCGACCTCGCCTTCATCGACGCCGACAAGGAAAATTACGACGCCTACTACGAACGCTGCCTGACGCTCGTGCGCCCACGCGGCCTCATCCTGATCGACAATGTCCTGTGGGGAGGATCCGTCGCCGACCAGACCGATCAGGATTCCGACACAGTCTCGATCCGAACGCTCAACGCCAAGCTTCACGCCGATTCCCGCATCGATCTTGCTCTTCTGGCGACGGGCGACGGCATGACCTGCGCCGTGAAGCGATAGGGCACCGCCGCCTCCCCGGCTAGGCGTTGCCGAAGATCGGGTGCTTGACCTTGTCCCCCGGCTTTATGCCGAGCAGGCGCGCACTGCCGCCGTTGATTTCGAGCACGGCCCGGACCGGGAATTGGCTGGGGATCGTGTCGGTCGACAACGGCACGGCGTTGGAATGGATGTGGCGAATCGTGCCGTCGGCCGCGATGAACAGCATGTCGAGCGGGATCAGCGTATTCTTCATCCAGAAGCTGACCGGCGCCTCCTGGTAGAAATCGAACAGCATGCCGTCATAGGGTCCGAGCTTGTCCCGGAACATCAGCCCGCGCGATCGCTCGGCCTCGTTGAGGGCTAACTCGACGTCGAACTTGATTTCGCGTGCGGCGGTGACGATCGCAAGGGAGGATTTCTTGAAGGTGAGCTCTGAACTCGAGCTCTGCGCCCGCCCCTGGCCGGCGAAGACCAGGGTGAGCGGCGTGGCGAGCATCAGGCGGCGACCGAGCCGCGTTCCGGAACCGGCAATCATGGGCATGGCATAACGGGTGCCTGCCGATTTCGTCAAACTCAAGACACTTGCATGACTGTTTTCGCCTACCCATAGTGGCCGCGTTCATCGGGGGGAGCCGCAGCCGCGGCTGAGAGGTTCGCAGGAACGACCCCGGCAACCTGATCCGGTTAGTACCGGCGTAGGGACTGGTGACGTAGTTGTCGGCTGCTCCTCCCCTCATCGTGCGCGACGCGCGCATCGCCTACGGCGACCGGCTGGTCGCCGACAAGCTGTCGTTCGAGTTCCCCGCGGGCCGAACGACCTGCCTGCTGGGCCGCAGCGGCGTCGGCAAGACCTCCCTCCTGCGATGGCTGGCGGGGCTGCAGCCAGGCGCCCCGGGCGGCCAGTCGGTCGCCTATATGGCGCAAGGCGACCTCCTGCTGCCCTGGCTTTCGGTTCTCGACAATGTGCTGCTGGGCTTCCGCCTGCGCGGCGACCGTTCTGCGCTGCATGCCGCCAGCGACCGCGCCCGCTCTCTTCTCCACGAGGTCGGACTCGGCGACCGCGCCGACGACCTGCCGGCACGGCTCTCGGGCGGCATGCGCCAGCGTGCCGCCCTCGCCCGTACCTTGTGCGAGGACCGGTCGGTTGTGTTGATGGACGAGCCCTTCGCGCATCTTGATGCTGTCACGCGGATCGAGCTGCAGGACCTCGCCGCACGGCTGCTGACCGGACGAACCGCCGTGTTGGTAACGCACGATCCGCTGGAGGCCCTGCGGATGGGCCATCACGTGCGCGTCCTGTCCGGCCTGCCCTTTATCGTCGGTCCGGTGCTTGAGCCACCCGGCGACGTGCCACGCGACCTCGCCGACCGCGCTGTAGTGATCTTGCATGCCGACCTCGTGGGCCAGCTAAGAGGCGACATCGCCCCATGAGGCCGCTGATCACCGCCGTCGGCCTGTTGATCGCCTGGGAGATACTGGTCCGCGTCACGGGCGTTCCGGACTACATCCTGCCGCCGCCATCGCGCGTGGTGGTGGTGCTGATCGAGCGCTTTGACCTGCTGGCTGGCGAGGCAGTCTGGACGGCCGCCGAGATGCTGATCGGTCTGCTCCTGGGGCTCGTGCTGGGCGGCTCGCTGGCCATCGTCTTCGCTGCTTCCGCCGGCTGGCGGCGCTGGGCCCTGCCCCTCGTGATCGTCTCGCAGGCAATTCCCGTGATCGCCATTGCTCCCCTGCTCGTGCTCTGGCTGGGTTATGGCCTCGCATCCAAGGTCGCCATGGCGGCCCTGATCATCTTCTTTCCGGTCGTCAGCACGCTCTACGACGGGCTGCGCCGCACGGATCCGGGGTGGCTGGACCTGGCGCGCACCATGGGCGCCGGCCCGCGCGCCATCCTGCTGCAGATCCGCCTGCCCGCGGCATTGCCTGCCTTCGCGTCGGGCGCCCGAATCGCCGCCGCCGTCGCGCCGATCGGCGCCGTGATCGGCGAATGGGTCGGCGCCAGCGCCGGCCTCGGCTACCTGATGACCCTGTCGTTGGCGCGCGGACAGACCGCGTTGGCTTTTGCCGCCCTGGTGCTGCTCTGCCTGCTCGGCCTCGCGCTTTACTACACGGCCGACCGGCTTGGCCGTGCCCTCATACACTGGCAACCACAAGGAGACTGACGATGCATGTCGCCATCCGCCTGCTCTTGGCCCTGGCTTTCGCCTGTGCGGCGCTGCCCGCCTCTGCGCAGGACAAGGTCCGGCTGCTGCTCGACTGGTTCGTCAACCCGGACCACGCGGCTCTGGTGATCGCCAAGCAGCGTGGGCTGTTCGCCAACCACGGCCTCGATGTCGAGCTGATCGCTCCGGCCGACCCCAACGCACCTCCGAAGCTCGTGGCGGCTGGTCAGGCCGAGTACGCCGTGTCCTACCAGCCCACCCTCCAGATGCTGGTGGCCGAAGGCCTGCCGCTCGTGCGCGTCGGCGTGCTGGTACCACAGCCGCTGAACTCCCTGGTCGCACTGGAGGACGGACCCGTGAAGGCGGTTGCCGACTTCAAGGGACTCAAGATCGGCTATTCGATCGCCGGCTTCGAGGAGGCACTCCTCGGCGCCATCCTTGAGAAAGCCGGACTGACACTGAAGGACGTGACTCTGATCAACGTCAACTTCGCACTGACCACCGCGTTGATGAGCAAGCAGGTCGACGGCGTCATCGGCGCTTTCCGCAATTTCGAGCTGAATGATCTGGAACTGCACAAGGCCAAGGGACGCCTGTGGACCGTCGAGGCCAATGGCGTGCCGATGTACGATGAGCTCATTCTTGTGGCGAAGCGCGAGACCGTCGACGCCGCCCGCACCCGGAAGCTGCTCGCGGCGATCACCGAGGCCACCGCGTGGCTACGCGCCAATCCGCAGGAGGCCTGGTCGATTTTCGCCAGGTCCGGCAAGGAACTCGACAATGACCTCAATCGCCTCGCCTGGAAGGACACTTTGCCGTTGCTCGCGACCGACCCGACCGCCCTCGATCGCGCTCGCTATGCAGCCTTCGCCGACTTTCTGGTGAAGCGCGGCCTGATCAAGCAGGCGCCGCCACTCGACAGCTACCTGCGCGAAATCAAATGAGAAGGATCAGGCCGCGCGAATCTCGACGACCTGGAGCCCTTTCTGGCCTTCAGCGATGCGGATCATCACCTTCTGGCCGGGCGCCAGCGACTCCATGCCATGCCGCCGCAACACCGCGGCATGGACGAAGATGTCTCCCTCCGCCGCCTCGCGCGTGACGAAGCCATAGCCACGTTCATTATTATACCATTTCACCAAGGCGGCGATGTAGTCGCCCATGGCTATGCCGTCCGGCACCGGTGGCGGCTTCGGCGTCAGTGCAACCACCGTCGACGAGTCGACGTCCAGCACCTTCATCACCTGCCAGCCCTTCGGGCCTCGAACACCGGCACAAACTACAGTTGCACCGGGCTTGAGATCCTCATGCCCGGCTTGGCGCAATGTCGTCACGTGCAGAAACGCGTCACTATTGTCACTGTCCAAGGCCAGGAAGCCATAGCCTTTGACAGCGTTGAACCACTTAACTTTACCACGCAGCTCAACCGTGCTGGCGCCCCCGCCCGTCTCTCCCTGTAGGGTCGTCATTTCAACGATCCCATGTTGTTATGGTAGGGAATGCTAGCACTCCGATTGTGGGTTGCAACAGTTCTTGTTGCGGACCATTCGCTCGCACCAGCCAACGTTGCCGGCGAAGAGAAGAGGCCGCTCGAACCTCCCTCCCTTAGCCACCGCGAAGCGCCGCGCCTCAGGTGATCCCCTCCGGCCGTCTCGTTCGGAGGCCATCGTTCCTTTCGGGACCGTGCAGCTGTGTTGCAGGTTTGCCACAGGATCGGGCGATTGATGTGCCGAGCGCGCGAAGCTTGGCGCTCCCGGCCGCAATTGAGCCAAAGTGTAATGGTGACTACGAACAGTCACTTCATCAGCCCGGGTCCAGAGAACTGTTGTGCGGTTCGACGCCAGCAAATTTCCCAGCGTAATCCAGCCGCCGCGTCGGCGGGTCCTTTCATACTGCATCGCAGCAGTAGGAGTTGCAGCGGGCGTGGCGCTGCCCCCCGCACATCAGGCGGTCGCGCAAGCGATCGACGTCCGGCAGTGGCAAGGAACGACAGCGACCACCCGCCAGCCCGAACATGTCGTCGCCACCACGATCGCCGAATGGCGTGCCCTGTGGAGCCGGGTCGGCTCGCGGGCGCCGGATCTGTTCGAACCCGGGCGCATGAATGCGGTCGGCATCTTCCTCGGGCGCCGAGCGACCGAAGGCTACGCGGTAAATGTCCTATCGGCGAGCCGGCGACGTGATCGGATCGTGGTCGTGTTCGAGGAGCGCATGCCGCCGGAGATCATGATGGCGCAACGCGGCGGTCCGCCGACGACGTCCGCCCCTCGCCCGGTGGCAAGCTCACCGAGCACCTTTGGCGGGGGTCCGGCTGCCGGCTTCGCGCCCCCCGGCGTGACGGCCAACCTCGCCCCGCCGCCAGTCGCCCCGGTGCGGCCTGTCAGCCAGCCGACGTCGCCCTGGGCCATCATCCTGATCAATCGCTCCGATCTGCCCATCTCGGTCGAGCAGCGGCTGTTCCGCTGAGCCTCCTCAGTGGGAGTGCCGCGGCACTCCCTTGGTCTCGGCGATCCTCTGATAGTCGACGGCAAAATCGAGGCAGGCGCCGCTTGCCAGCTGTCCCACGAACTTGCGCTGCAATTCCTGCCATGGCGTCTGGCTTTCCTTGACATTCGGCTTCCACGCCGCCTTGCGCGCAGCCAGTTCGGCCTCCGGTATCAGGATGTCCGCACGCCGCTTGTCGACGTCGATGCGGACCTTGTCGCCGCTCTTGACGAGCGCCAGCCCGCCGCCGACTGCCGCCTCCGGCGAGGCGTTCAGGATCGAGGGACTGGCCGAGGTGCCGCTCTGCCGGCCGTCGCCGACGCAGGGCAGCAGCAGCACGCCGCCCTTCACCAGGCGATCCGGCGGCAGCATGTTCACGACCTCGGCAGCACCGGGATAACCGACCGGGCCGGTGTTGCGGATGAACAGGATGCTGTTCTCGTCGATCGGCAGCTTGGGGTCGTTGATTCGGTGGTGATAGTCCTCGGGCCCCTCGAACACGATCGCCGTGCCTTCGAAGGCGCCGGGGTCACCCGAACGCTCAAGATACTTCTTGCGGAATTCGGGCGATATCACCGAGGTCTTCATGATCGCCGAGTCGAAGAGATTGCCGGTCAGCACGGCAAAGCCCGACTGCTGGAGCATGGGCTTGTCGTAGCTCATGATGACCTCGCCGTCAGGCGGCCTCGCGCCGGCAAGGTTTTCGGCCATAGTCTTGCCGGTGACGGTCAGCGCTCCGCCCCGCAGCTTGCCATGGCGCAGCAGCTCGGACATCACCGTCGGCACGCCGCCGGCACGATAGAATGCCTCGCCGAGATACTTGCCCGCCGGCATGCAGTTCGCCAGCAGCGGGATATCGTAACCGATGCGGTCCCAGTCGGCATTGACCAGATCGACGCCGGCATGGCGGGCGATGGCGTTGATGTGCGGCGGGCAGTTCGTCGAGGCGCCAAGCGCGCTTGCCGCGACGATGGCGTTCTCGAAGGCCTCGCGGGTCAGAATCTTCGACGGCCTGAGATCCTCCCACACCATGTCGACGATGCGACGGCCGGTCTCGTAGGCCATCTGGCCGCGCTGCTTGTACGGGCCCGGGATGGCCGCACAGCCGGTCAGGGACATGCCCAGCGCCTCCGCCATGCTGTTCATCGACAGCGCCGTGCCCATCGTGTTGCAGTGACCCACGCTCGGCGCGCTGGAAGCCACCATCTCGATGAACTGCTCCATGTCGATGCGACCCGCCGCCAGCTCCTGGCGGGCATGCCAGACGATCGTGCCCGAGCCGGCCAGTCCGCCGGCGAAGTGGCCGTCGAGCATCGGCCCGCCCGACAGAACGATCGCCGGGATATCGACCGTGGCGGCGCCCATCAGCATCGCAGGGGTGGTCTTGTCGCAGCCGGTCGTGAGCACGACGCCATCGAAGAAGTAGCCGTACAGGCTCTCGACCAGGCTGAGATACGCCAGATTGCGGTCGAGCGCCGCCGTCGGCCGCTTGCCCGATTCCTGGATGGGATGGACGGGAAACTCGATGGGGATGCCGCCGGCATCTCGGATGCCGTCGCGGATGCGCCAGACGAGATCGAGATGGTGACGATTGCACGGTGACAGGTCGGACCCGGTCTGGGCGATGCCGATGATCGGCTTGCCGCTGCGCAGTTCCGCGAGCGTGAGGCCGAAGTTCATGTAGCGCTCCAGGTAGAGCGCCGTCATGGTTGGATCGGTCTTGGAGTCGAACCACTCGCGGCTGCGCAGCCGCCGCCCGTCCTTCTTGTCGTCGGCCATCCCCACTTCCTCCTTATCGCTCGTTCGTTGCCGGCAGCCTAGCGCGACGATGGAATCGTCGCCATGGCTCGCTCCATCGCCACCTCCGCCTTGAGGCTCTCGACGTCACGAAAGATCGAGGCGACGGCCAGTGTCCGCCCCTTCAACTTGTAGCGCAGCAGGCAGTCCTTGCCCGCGATGTCGCCGTCGACGGCGATCTCGTCCCACTTCTCGGCGTGACCGACATAGTTGATCGGGACGTCATAGTGCTGGCTCCAGAAGAATGGCACGGCGTCGAACTTCTGGCGTAGCCCCAGCATGTTCAGTGCCGCGGCCTGGCCCTGGCGCTCGGCGACCACCCAATGTTCGACGCGGATCGTCTCGCCAGTATGCGGATCGGGCCATCGCGCGATGTCACCCGCGGCGAAGATGCCCTCGGCGCTGGTCGCCAGGAAGGCGTCGACGCTGACACCGCGATCGACGGTGAGCCCTGCCTTCTCGGCGAGCGCCAACCTCGGCCGCACGCCGACGCCAGTGACGACGAAGTCCGCCTCCAGCGCGCCGCCGCTCTTCAACCTCGCGACCCTGCCGTCGATGGCGGTCACCGTATCCTCGAGATGAAAGACCACGCCGTGCTCCTCGTGCAGCGCCCGCACGAAGTCGCCCATCTGCGGGCCCAGCACGCGTTCCATCGGCCGCTTGTCCGGTGCTACGACGTGGACCTCGATGCCGCGATGGCGCAGCGAGGCCGCGACCTCCAGGCCGATGAAGCTGGCGCCGATGACCACCGCCCGTTTCGCAGTCTTGGCCCGCTCGATGATGGCACGGCTGTCGGCGAGGCTGCGCAGGGTGTGCACATGCGGCTGGTCCGCGCCCGGAATCACCAGGTGGACCGGCTCGGCACCCGTTGCCAGCAGCAGCCGATCGTAGCCGACCCGGCCACCATCGCCGAGCACGACTTCACGCGAACGCGCGTCGATGGCCGCCACACCGGTCTTCAGCCGCAGGTCGATGCGGCTCTCGTCGTAGAAGTCGTCGCCGCGCAACGGGACCCACTCCTCTGGCGCGCTGCCGGCCAGATAGTCCTTGGAGAGGTTCGGCCGATCGACCGGGCTTGCATCGTCGTCGCTCAGCATGACAACGCTGCCGCGGTACTTTTCGCGGCGCAGCATCTCGGCCGCGGCAAAGCCGGCTGCGCCACCGCCGACGATCACGATGCGATCCGGAATGTCCGCAGCCGCCGCCCTGCGGGTGCGCCGGGGGGGCGAATCCTTCTTTTCCGAGACGAAGATCTTGCCGTCGCGCTGCTCGACCGACCAGCAATCGACCGGGCTGATCGCCGGCGCCGCCAAGGCCTCGCCGGTGCGCAGGCTGAAACAGGCATGGTGCCAGGGGCAGCGCACCGTGTCGCCGACCAGCAGTCCCTCGGCTAGCGGTCCATGATAGTGGCTGCAATGGGCGCCGACGGCGAAGACGTCGCCCCCCACCCGAGCCAGCAGCACCTCCTCCTCGCCGACATGCCCGGCCAGCATGCTGCCGTCGGCAAGGTCGCCAAGGGCCACGCCCTGCGTCAGGTCGGGTCCGTTGGGCTTGGCGTCAGGCTCGGCCATCGTATCCTCCCTCGTTCGGAGTTGAGCGCGGTGTGTCACCATGGGAAACCTGACGCGCCATGTCCACCTCTCCAGATCTCGTCTCGATCGGCGAGCCGCTTATCGAGTTCAACCGCCCCCGCGAAGGCGATGGCCGCACCTGGCTGCAGGGCTTCGGTGGCGATTCGCAGAACGTCGCCATCGCCGCCGCGCGCCAGGGCGTCCGTACTGGCTACCTCACCAGCCTCGGCCAGGACTGGATGGGCGACGCCTTCCTGGAACTGTGGCAGGCCGAGGGAGTCGACGCATCGCGGGTCACCCGCCATCCGACGGCGCCGACCGGCGTGAGTTTCGTGACCCACGGCCCGCGTGGTCACAAATTCGACTACCTGCGCAAGAACTCCGCGGCCTCGCTCATGGCGCCGGAGGCGCTGCCGCGCGACTACGTCGCCGGCGCGCGTTTCCTGCATGTCTCGGCGATCGGCCAGGCGATCAGCGACACTGCCCGCCGCACCTGCGACGCCGCGATCGACGCCGCCCGCGCCGCCGGCGTCAAGGTCTCCTACGACACCAACCTGCGCCTGCGCCTGTGGGAGCTCGACACGGCCCGCCCGGTGATCGATGCCACCATCGGGCGCAGCGACGTCGCCCTGCCCAGCCTCGACGATTCGCAACAACTGACGGGCTTGCAGGCCCCCGACGCGATCGTGGACCATTACCTGCGTCTCGGCGCCCCGTTGGTCGCGCTCAAGATGGCGGCCGAGGGCTGCCTGATCGCGACACCCGGACAGCGCTTCCGCCTCCCTGGCCACCGTGTTGCGGCAGTCGATGCGACCGGCGCCGGCGACACGTTCGACGGCGCCTTCCTCGCTCGCCTGCTGGCCGGTGACGATCTTGAGACGGCAGCGCGCTACGCCAATGTCGCCGCCGCGCTGTCGACGACCGGCTACGGAGCTGTGACGCCTATTCCGCGGGCGGACGCAGTCCGGGCTGCATTGGCGGCGGTCCCAACGGCGGCCGGCTGAGGCGCGGCGCCAGCGCCCGGAAGAAGCGACCGAACACCCTCACCTGCTGGACCACCCAGCCGCGGCCATTGTCGGCATCGACCTCGGGATCGTCGACGCCGGTTGGCCGATAGCGGCCGTCGTAGATCGCCGTGCCGAACAGGATGTCCCAGATCGGGAAGACCGGTGCGAAGTTGTGGTCGTGGACATGACGTTCGTCCGGGCTGGCCAGGGCATGGTGCAGCCGGTGGAAACGCGGTCCTACGAGCAGCTTCTCGCCGACGCGTCCGAAGCTCATGTCGACATTGGCGTGGCTCCAGCTCTCGATCAGCCGGCCGACCGTCAGGATGATGACATACTCGCCGGGCTGCACGCCGACCATCTGGGCGAACAGCACCAGCGCCAGCGTCACCAACAGCTCGTCGAAGATGTGATTGCGGTCGTCAGACCAGACCGTCAGCCGGCGCTGGCTATGGTGCAGGCTGTGCAGCGCCCACCACCAGGGGATCGCGTGCTGGACGCGATGGATCCAGTACGAGGCGAAATCGTAGAGCACAAAGTAGATCAGGAACGACGCCAGCACGTTGTCGCCGATGCCCGGCAGCAGCCGCTCCAGGCGCGGCGGCGCGAAGCCCCAGGAGCGCATCAGCAGCTCGATGTACTGGGTCAGCGGATAGGTGATGACGAAGATCGCCAGCGGAACGATGCCGAGCTTGTTGAGCACCGTGTAGACACGGTCGACGCCGATCAGCCGGTCGTCGCCCGTCCGCTCCAGCGGCCAGCGGCGCTCCAGGAAGCGCATGCCGAAGGCGATGATCGCGATCTGCACCACGCCCAGCATCACGTACTCGACGGCATTGTAGCCCGGCTCGTACCAGGCCATCAGGCCGAACTCGAACAGGACGGGGCTGACCAGGGTTTCGAAGATCCAGCTCTGGATGCCGACCCAGAGATCGATCAGCTCGCGCACTGGCGCCGCCCTAGCGCTTTTCGTCCGTCGCCGACACCGCACGCAGCGGGCCGGCGGCGGGCGCGCCTGGCGCCGGCGCCGAGGCGTCCGGCCGCAACATGAACACGCCGTGGGGCGACTTGCCGACCGGGACGCTGCCCACGACCTTGAGCTGGTCGAGATCGATGATGGCGACGCGGCGCAGGAAGCGCTGGGTCACCCACAGTTCCTTGCCGTCGAGCGAGACGTCCATGCAATCCGGCCCGCCCGGCACCCGGATCGACGCGACGACGCGCATCTCCTTGGTATCCAGTACCGACACGATCCCCTCGACACGATTGCTCAGGAACCAGTGGCGACCATCACCTTTGGGCCAGAAATTGTGCGCGCCTTTGCCGGTCTGCAACCGCCCCGTGACGGCGCCGTCCTCCGGATTGACCGCGACGATGCCGTCCTCGCCGGTCAGGGCGACGAGCAGCCGCTTGTTGTCCGGCAGCATGATGATGCCGGCCGGAGCGTTGCCGACCGGGGCATTCCACTTCATCGTCTGTGTCGCGAGATCGAAAGCCGCGACGCGTCCACTCTGCTGGAGGGTGACGAACACGGTCTTGGACTCGGAGTCGAAAGCAATGTGGCTCGGCAGGCCATCGATGAAGATGCGGCCGGCCAGCCGGAAGCCGTCGGCATGGAAGATATCGACATGGTCCAGCCGGTAGGCCGCGGTCACGAACCACTTACCGTCCGGGCTGAAGGCCAGATGGTAGGGGTCGATGATATCGCGCACGACGCGCTTGCGCTCGCCGTTGCGGACATCCAGCACCAGCAGCTCGTTGGTCGCCGTCGAGCCGACGAAGACTTCCTTGCGGTCCGGGCTGATGATCAGATGGTGCGGCTCACGGCCGACCGGCAGGCGCTGCAGCTCGGTGCGGCCAGTACGGCTCAACACGCTGTAGGACGCTTCGTCCGAATTCAGAACGATGACCGACTCGGCGCGGGCCGAAGCGCCAGCAGCCAGAATGAGCGCAGTCGCCACAATCGCCAGTTTCTTCATGGAGGCGGTCGATCTCCTTCGCGCCTTTGAAGCATCTTTCAACCCAGGGCGCTAGGTCCGTTTCAGTAACGAGGCTGCGGCAGCGAGCCGCTCGATTCTCGGCCAGTCTGCGGATGCCACTGCGTCGCGCGGCGCCACCCACGAGCCACCGACGCAGGCGACGTTCGCCAGCCCGAGATAGGCCGGCGCCGTCTCGGCATCGATGCCCCCGGTCGGGCAGAAGCGCAGGCCAGCGAGCGGTGCCGCGACCGCCTTCAACCACCCCGGGCCACCCGCCGCATCGGCCGGGAAGAGCTTCAGCAGCGAGAAACCGGCCGCCGCCGCCGCCATAGCCTCCGACACGGTCTGCACGCCCGGCAGGAAGGGCAACCCGCCCGCGCGGGCCGCCGCCGCCAATGCCGACGTACAACCCGGACTGACCGCGAAGCGCGCACCCGCCGCGCGGACCTGCTCGACGTGCTCCGGTGTCAACACCGTGCCCGCCCCGACCACGGCGCCATCGACCTCGGCCGCGATCGTCCGCAGCGCCTCGAGGGCGGCCGCCGTCCGCAGGGTGATCTCGAGGACCGGCAGGCCGCCGCGCACCAGCGCCCGAGCGAGGGGTACCGCGTCGGCAACCCGCTCGACAGTGAGCACCGGCACGACCGGAGCAAGGGCCACGATGGCGGAGATGTCCAAGGTCAGACGCTCCACCCGCCATCGATCACATTGATCGTACCTGTCGTGAACGTCGACTCGTCACTGGCTAGATATACGGCCAGTGCGGCAATCTCCTCTGCGGAGCCGAAGCGGCCAGTCGGCTGGCGCTGCAGAAAGAACTGGCGGGCATCTGTCCCGCCGCCCAGCGAGGAGATGCGCTCATCGAGCGACGGCGTCTGGACGGTGCCCGGGCAGATCGCATTGCAGCGGATGCCCTTGCTCACATGGTCGATCGCCACCGACTTGGTGAGACCGATGACGGCGGCCTTGGTCGTGCCGTAGATGCAGCGCAGCGCAGCGCCCTTCACCGACGATGCAGCCGACGACATGTTGATGATCGAACCCGCTTGTCTTTCCAGCATGCCTGGCAGGAAGGCCTGGATGGTCCAGAACATGCTGCGTACGTTGAGGTCGAAGGCGAAGCGCCACTGGTCGTCGGTGGCATCGAGCACAGAGCCATGGTGGACGAAACCGGCGCAGTTGAACAAGACATCGACACCCTCGGCCTCGTCCGCCAGACTGAATACCGCCTGCCTGTCGAGCACGTCCAGCCGGCGCGTTCGCACACCTTCCAGAGCATACAGCGGTTCCAATTTGGCGGCGTCAATATCGGTTGCCCAGACTGCCGCCCCCTCGCGAGCAAAGGCGCGAGCGGTGGCAGCTCCGATCCCCTGCCCGGCCGCGGTGACGACGCAGGTCTTACCCTTGAGACGCATGGTCCTGTCTCCGATGATGCATGAGCTGACTGGCAAGCACAGGAAGCGAGAGTGCAAGGCTGACGAGCACCGCCGTCAGGCCCGGCGCCATGGCCGGCAGGGCCGCGATGGCGAGCCAGAGCCGTTCCCAGACTGCCATTGGGGCGATCAGGTAAGATGACAGCGCCGCGCCCAGGAAGGTGATGCTGACGATGCAGCCGGCGAAGGTGGCGAAGAAATCGTACCAGGTGAAATCCGGCACCATGATCAGCAGTGACGGTGAGAAGACGAACACGAACGGCACCAGCTCCTTGGCCAACGCCAGCCGGAACGCCGTGTTGCCCGTCCGGAAGGGGTCTGCATTGGCCATGCTGGCTGCTGCATAGGCGGCCACCGCGACCGGCGGCGTCACGTCGGCCAGCACCCCGTAATAGAAGACGAAGAAGTGGGCCACGATGGGAGCGATGCCAAGCAGGCCGAGCGCCGGGGCAGCGATGGTCACCATGATGATGTAGGTCGCGGTCGTCGGGACCCCGCACCCCATCAGGATGCAGACGACCGCCGTCATGGCGAGCGTGAAGAACTTGATCAGCGTGAGCTTGTCGAAGGGCAGCCAGGCCTGGACGATTCCCGTGGCGTCGCTGGCAACGCCAACGATGATGGTCGCGAACTTGAGGGCGGTGCCGGTGAGCGTCACCACGCCGATGATGATGCCTATGGCCGCCGCCGCGGCGCCGACCGCCAAAGCGTACTTGGCGCCGACGGTGAAGGCGTCGAGCAGTTCCCGCCAGTGTACGGCCGGCGCCGGATTCAACCGCCACAGCGCCACGCAGAGCAGCGCGAACAGAGCGAAGGTGATCTCGCCGAACCAGTCGGACAGGTCGCCGGGCAGGACCTGGCGGCCGAAGGTCAGCAGCATCGCCCAGACGACCACCAGGCCGATGTCGAGGATCGGCAAGCGCGGCCGGGTGGAACGCATCAGTCCAACGATGATGCAGAGATAGATCCCCCAGAACGCGGCCAGGTAGGGCGTGGAGCCGTCGAAGATCTTCCAGATCAGGGCGGCGAGCGGGATCAGCGTCACCCAGTCCCGGCGCAGCACGGCGCGCCAGTCGGGCATCTCCTCGGGCGTAAGGCCACGCAGACCGACCCGCTTGGCCTCGAAATGGACCTGGATGAAGACGCCGAAGAAGTAAAGGAACGCTGGCACCGCCGCGGCGATGATGATGGTCTGGTATGGCGTCTCCAGGAACTCGACCATCAGGAACGCCGCTGCGCCCATGACCGGCGGCGTGATCTGCCCGCCGGTGCTCGCCGTGGCCTCGACACCGGCGGCAAAGTGCGGCCGGTAGCCCAGCCGCTTCATCATCGGGATGGTGAGCGAACCCACGGTCACGGCATTGGCAACCGACGATCCCGAGATCATGCCGAACAACGCCGAGCCGAAGATCGCCACCTTGGCCGGCCCCCCGGCGAAGCGGCCTGCCACCGCCATGGCCAGCGCCAGGAACAGCCGGCCCAGGCCGATGCGCATGGCGACGACGCCGAACAGCACGAAGTGGAAGACGTAGGTCGCCACCACGCCGATGGGCACGCCGTAGATGCCCTGGCTGGTCAGGTAGAGATGGTCCGCGAGCTGCGACCATGTCGTGCCGGGATGAACCAGAAGGCCCGGCATCCACGGGCCGGCGAAGGCATAGGCGATGAAGCCAAGGATGATGATGACCAGGGCCCAGCCCATGGTGCGCCGTGTCGCTTCGATCACGACCAGAGTCAGGATCGTGCCCATGGCGACGTCGATCGGATCGGGATTACCGGTCTTGAAGGCGATGTCGTGAAAGATCCACGGTAGATAGAGCGACGACACGACGGCAGCGGCGAACAGCACCCAGTCGTACAGTGGCACGCCACCGGGGTGGAGCCAGCCACGCTTCGGCTCGACACCAGCTTCTTGGGAAGTGGCCTTCCGGTTGGCCGCGAACACCAGGAAGATAAGTCCCAGCACCAGTGCCATATGGATGCCGCGATGGGTCTGCTCGCGCAGCAGGCCGAACCCCGCGGTGTAGAAATGGAACACCGACAGCGAGAGCAGCAACCCGGCAACGATCCAGGTGCCGCTGATGCCGAGCGGCCGGAAGCGCATCTCCGAATCGAACTCGCGTTCGAGCTCGGCCGCCTTGGAGTGGTCGACTTGCAGGCTCAAGTTTGTTTCCGATCCTCAAGGGAACCGCGGACGTCCCCGCCCGCGGTCCGGATGAGCATGCCCCACCTTGGTGGAGTGCCTATTTGATGAGGCCCTTTTCCTTGTAGAACTTCTCGGCGCCGGTATGCAGCGGGATGCCAAGACCAAGGACGGCGGTCTCGAGCTTGATCGCCCGCCCCTTCGCGTGACCCGAATCGAGCAGCTTGCGGGTGTTCGGGTTCCAGAGCGCGGCGGTAATGTTGTAGATCAACTCCGCCGGCTGCTTGGTCGAGGTTGCCCAGATGGCATTCACGCTCACCGTCTTGACGCCGGCGACGTTCTTGTAGGCGCCGTCGGGGATCTCGTCGGCAGCGAAGAAGCTGTATTCCTTGATCAGCTTCTCAGCCTCCGGCCCGTCGATCGGCACCAGGTCGATGCCGGTGGTCGCCGCCAGTTCGGCGATGGCGCCCTGCGGCCAGCCCGCGACGCTGAAGAAGGCATCGAGCGCCCCGTCCTTGAGCTTGTCGGCCGACTGCTGTGGCTTCAGGTACTCGGCCTTGATGTCCTTCTCGGTCATGCCATAGGCTGCCAGGATCAGCCGTGCGTCGACCAGCGTGCCGGAGCCCGGCTCATCGAGCGACATGCGCTTGCCCTTGAGGTCCTTGACCGACTTGATGCCGGCTCCCTTGCGCGCCACGAAATGGAAGCTTTCAGGGTAGAGGTTGGCGATGGCGCGCAGCGCCTCGACCTTGGGCCGGCCCTCGTAGATGCCGGTGCCGTTGAACGCCCAGTAGGCAACGTCGGACTGGGCGAAGCCCGACTGCATGCTGCCGCTGTTGATAGCGTTCACGTTGGCTACCGAGCCATTGGACGCGACCGCCGTCGCCACGACGCCGGGTACGCCGCACGATCCGCCATCGGCACAGGAACGCGACCCTGGCGGGTTGGAGATCGCGTTGGCGATCAGGCCGCCGATCGGGAAGTAGGTGCCGGCGGTACCGCCGGTGCCGATGCGGAAGAAAGTGATGTCCTGCTGCGCCGCCGCCGGCAGGCCGGACAGGGTCGCCCCCATCGCCGCTCCAAAGCCGCCGAGTAGTGCCGTCCTGCGATCGATGACCATCCTCACCCTCCTCCACACATTTTCCTTCACCGGGGTCCCCGGACGAAGACGACGCGATTAAAACGCGTCGGACTTTCGCCCGCAACGAAGACCGCTCAGTTGACGCCTACAGCTTTGCTCATGGTCGACCCGATCTCGCCATGGATCACGAGATCGGCATCGTCGTCCTGGTCGGTCGGATCACGGTTGACGATCACCAAAGTCGCCCCCTTGCGCTTGGCGACGCGCGGGAAGCCTGCCGCCGGGTAGACCACCAGCGAGCTGCCCAGCACGATGAACAGGTCACACGCCATTGTTTCGTCCTGCGCCCGTGCCATGGGGATTTCTGGCATCGCCTGGCCGAACGAGATGGTCGCCGTCTTCACGATGCCCTCGCACTTGACGCAGAGCGGCAGCCGGCCGGCGCCGAGGAAGGCCTGCCGGATCGGCTCCAGCTCGTGGCGGTGGCCGCAATCCAGGCAGGTCGCGTAGGTGGCGTTGCCGTGCAGCTCGATGACCTTCGAGTCTGGAACACCTGAGCGCTGATGCAGGCCGTCGATGTTCTGCGTGATGATGGCGCTCATGCGGCCCTGCTCGACCAGCCTGGCAAGGGCGCGGTGGCCGGCGTTGGGCTCGGCCTGGAGCATGGTCTCGTCGGTCGCGAATTTCCGCCGCCAGGCCTCACGCCGCATCTCCTCCGAGGACATGAACTCGTCGAAGTAGATCGGCTTGTAGCGGCTCCAGATGCCGCCGGGCGACCGAAAGTCGGGGATGCCGGATTCCGTCGAGATGCCGGCGCCGGTGAAGGCCACGATGCGCCGGGCCGACCCGATGGCATCCTTGAGGCGTTCGATGTCGTCCATGCTTCCTCCAGCCTGCGACTGCGCGTGGTGAGCGGCGATCAGGGCGCCGGCATGGCCGGATTGTGGGCGGCGCAGCCCTTGTAGGACTGGCCCCCGCTCCTGACCTCGACAGCATAGGCGAACACCGAGCCGGATTGGGAATCGATGCAACGCCGCTCGTCGATCAGAACTACGGTCTCCGGTGCCTCGGTCGAGGCATAGACAACGGTCGTGCCTTCGCGGTGCGGACCGTCGTGGGGCACGCGCTGGGCCGTGGCGCCGCCCAGCACGCTCACCACCATGTCACGCGCCGTGACCTCGGCGCGCCACGATGGTTCGTTGCCCGTCGCCGTCCACTCGCGCAGGTCGAATCGCTCGCGGCAGCCCGCCGTCTCCACCGCGGCGCGTCTCAACTCGAGTACCGCGATGCCGGCCGACGGCCCGCCATCGCGGCCGCCATAGAGTTCCACGAACATCGGCCGGCCCTCCTGCCCAGCTGTCAGCTCGCGCAGCGTGCGCGCTACCTCCTGGCCCGGTGTGCGATCATCGAGCGCGAGCGGCCCGCCATCGCAGGGCAGGAACTGCAACCGGCCGCCGACGTCACGCACCAAGCCGCGCAGCCGCGTGGCACCAGCCGGCAGCGCCGGACGCGCGCCGACCGGCGCCGACTTCTGTGCGGACGCAGCTGGCGACGCACCCGACGGCGGCGAGATCGGCAGCACCGTCACGCTTCGCGGCGGCGGCGGTGGCGAGCCAGCCGAGCCGCCGCGGACCATCGGCGTGGGCGCCGGACGCGCGCCCAGCACTGGCAGGGCATAGAAGAACAGCGGCCGCTCGGCCCGGTCGAGCAGGCAGACGAAGTGCGTCTCGAGCGGGCCCCGGTTGCGATAGGTCACCCGCCCACGCAGGGTCAGCGCCGCCGCCACCGGCTGGTTGCCCACGGTAGCCTCGACACGCTCCAGTGCCGGCGGCGGAAACTCCAGCGCCTGCACCTGATCGACCGAGCGATCGAACTTGCGGTACTGCGCCTGGCCAAACGCCGCGCAGTGCTGTGCCACCTGCGCCTGAGCCACGGAGCAGCAGCCCGCAAAGGCCAAGCCAGCCCCGACAACGCCACGGGTCACCGCCGACCTGAGCGCTGAGTATGCACGTTGGTTATTTTTCACTGACATTAGTTATATATATTCCGCCAGGGAAACGCAACGTCGCAGCGGCGTCTGGACTTTCTGCGCCCCGCACCATGATCGGAAACAGGCTGAGCCACCGCATCTGGCGCTGCCGTAACCGGTCGACACACAAGTCATGGCGCCGTGCAGGCGGTGCACGCACCTGCCGGGCACATCGTCAGTCGCGCCGCTGATAGGAATTCTGCAGGTCGTCCTGGACCAGGAAAGCCTCGCCCGTGGCTGTGAGCCGCATTTCCCGATCGAGGATGCGTGTGGCGTAGCGCCAGCCAGCCGGCAGCTTCAGGCGGCTGCCCAGACCAGGCAGGTCGGCCATGGCGAGATTCTTGTCCACGATGTCGGCGAAGGTCTGCATGACGGAGGTGCGGCCCTTGTCGTCGGTGATCTCGTAGACGGGCTTGCCTGCATCGTAGACGTAGGTCGTGTCGCGCTTGACCGTCCTTTCGGTATAGGGGCGGGCGCCGAACAGGATGTCGCGCAACGGCAGAGCGAGCGTCGCCCGCTGCGTAGCCGCCAGCCCATCGAACGTCCGGGTCTTGCCTTCCTTCGTCGCCCCGGCCGCGACGATACGGTCCATCACCCAGAAGCGCGGGCCGTTCATCACGACCTCCACGGCCCCGAGCTCGTCGGCCAGCTTCTTCGGATCGATGGCGTTCCACGCCGCCGGCGGACAGTCGTTCTGGCCCAGCGTGTTGTAGACCTCGAGGTGGAAGGACAGGCCGTCTCGGTACACCGGGATGATCTCGCAATAGCGCGTGCCGCGCAGGTCGGTCGGAACCTGCTGCGCGACGGCGCAGGAAAGCGACAGGCCTAGAACTGTCGCGGCAAGAACGGCCGAGCGGGCAATGCGCATGGATGGTCTTTCGCGGCGACGCCGGGCGAGCCCGACCGGTCGTCAGTGGTTTCGGGTGGCGCACCTGATAGTGGCCGAGATGGACGGAATCAATGGGGTGAACGGCCTTCCCTCGCGAACGGTCCCCCTGTCTTCGCCTCGGTCAGATGCTGAATCGTCGAATGGGCACCGGCGAGAAACACGCTACACTCTCCCCTCGCCGCCGCTTGGAGGAGTACCGCATGCCGCGCCACATCGTCTGCCTGACCTTCGACCATGACCACCTGTCCGGCCTGATCGCCCGCGGCCTCACGACGCCGACGGCAATGTCGCGCGGCGAATACGACGTCGTGGTGATTCCGCGGCTGGTCGCCCTGCTCGACCGCTACGGCATCAAGGGGACGTTCTTCACGCCGGGTCATACGATTGACAGTACCCCTGAATCGGTGACGCCCTATGTCGAGGCCGGCCACGAGCTCGCCCATCACGGCTGGACACACCGTCTGCCGGTGACGATGTCGCGCGAGGAGGAGGAAGAGGAGCTGGTGCGCGGCAATGAATCGATCAAACGCATCAGTGGCCGCACCGCGCGTGGCTACCGCTCGCCGGCCTGGGACCTGTCGCCCAACTCGATCGAGCTGCTGCTCAAGCACGGCATCCAGTACGACAGCTCGATGATGGGCCACGACTACGACTGCTATTTCGCTCGCCAGGGCGACGTCGCCGAGCTGATGAAGCCATTCGTGCGCGGCCGCGAGACCAGTCTGGTCGAGATGCCGATAAGCTGGTCGCTCGACGACTTTCCTCATTTCGAATACATGCGCCTGCCCAACGGCTCGGTCATGCCAGGTCTGATGAACGCGACCGGCGTGCTCGAGAACTTCGTCGACGACTTCACCTACATGACGCGCGTCGCGCCGGAGTTCGGCATCCTGACCTACACGTTCCACCCGCACGTCATCGGCCGCGGCCATCGCATGATGATGCTGGAGCGACTGATCCAGAAGCTGATGGAGAGCGGCGCGGTGTTCGTGACCATGGAGGCCGCCATGCACGAATGGCTGGCGCGCCGGCCGAAGGCCAAGGCGGCAGCGGAGTAGCGTTCTTCCCGCCCCAACGGTCGGTGTTCCCGGGCGCAGCCTCAAACCCTCCATCCTGGCGACCATCGACAACCTGCAGTATAGTTATTTCAACTAGGTAGAGAGTAGGTCGGCATGCGTTATTTGCGATCAGCCGTTGCCGTTTTATTTCTTCCGTGCGCACTCAGCGCGCCGGCTATTGCAGCGGATGATCCGGCTCCCGCACCATCGGCGGCGCAATCCCGCAGCCAGACCGCATCCCGGGGCGTCAACTGGGAAGGCTTCTATCTGGGTGGCCATGTTGGCACCGCCATAGGGACGGCGGACTTTTCGAGTTCCTATGGCCCCGACATGTTCGGTGGAAGCGTTGCAACACCGGGTTTCCTGATCGGCCTCCAGGCCGGCTACAACTGGCTGCCACGACCGCAGTTCCTGCTCGGCCTCGAGGTCAGCGGCAGCTATCTCACCGCGCAGGGGCAGAACACCTGCCTGCAGCCCAACATCGAGCAGGTCGGCTCGAACTGCCAAGCCTTTCCGAATGCGATCGCGACCTTCACCGGGCGCGCAGGCTACGTGACCGAGCCGAATGGGCGCACGCTCGTCTACGGCAAGGCGGGCGCTGCCTGGATGCACAGCCAGCTGTTCGTCAATCCGAACAACGCGAGCTTCAGCGACCTCAATCTCACGACCGCGGCCGGCAGCCCGGCCAGCCAGACGGCCGGGGTATGGGGATGGACCGTCGGCGCCGGCATCGAATACGCCTTCACGCCGCGATGGTCCCTTAATCTCGGCTATGACTATCTCCGCTTCAGCGGCATCAACATGGCGACGCCAGAGACGGTAAATGCCTCCGCCAGCGGTGAAGTCGGCTCCGTTGCGGGAGGGACGTCGAGCGTCTCGCAGGATCTGCACGTCGCCCGCATCGGCTTGAATTATCGCTGGGGAAACCCATCGAAGTCCCCGGACGTCGCCACCGGTGGTGCCGATACGGCCCGGGAGACCTGGATGCCAGGATGGGAGATCGAGGGTGGTGCGCGCTACTGGTACAGCACAAGCAATTTCCAGTCGTCGAACGGCAACACGCCCAACATGCTCGTATCGAACCTGTCGTACAATGGCATGACAGGACATTCGGGCGAGGTGTTCGGTCGGGTCGATTCGCCGTACAACCTTTTCGCAAAGGGCTTTGCCGGTGCCGGCGCCACCACCTCCGGCACGATGTACGACGAGGACTGGGGCCTCCCCAAGGACTTGGCCAACGTGCCGACGGCCTATCAGGTCACGCAATCGGGCGTCGGCGGCACGTTCAGCTACCTGACCGCGGACATCGGCTACAGCATATGGCGAGCCGCCGACCACAAGATCGGCTTTTTCGTTGGATACAATCTCTACCGGGCGACAATGGATACCTATGGCTGCTCGCAGCTGGCAGGACAGGCCTCGGGAGGCTGCGCGACGCCCATACCGTCCAGTACCGCCCTGATTACCGACATGAGCACCTGGCAGTCACTCAGGCTGGGAATGTCCGCCCAGGTCCAGTTCTGGGAGCGCTTCAAGGTCGATGTCGATCTCGCCTATCTGCCCCTGACCTACGTCGACGGCGTCGACTTCCACAGGGTGCGAGGCATAAACTTTCCGATGACCGGCACTGGCAACGGCGTGCAGAGCGAGTTGATCCTCTCCTATGCCCTGACCGATTCCTTCAGCCTGGGCGTTGGCGGTCGCTATTGGTCGATGTGGACGACGAACGCCTACTACAACGACGGCTCCAGTCTCGTCACGCTCAGCACCAACCGCTATGGCGTCTTCCTCCAGGGGGCATACAGGTTCGGAACACCCCGAAGCTGATTCCGGGCGACCGGCTCGGGACGGTGGGAAGATCGAAGCGGGCTGTCAGGCGTCCCGGGTGATCGAGACCCGGATCGCCCGGCAAATGGTGACCATCTTGCCGATGGCATGGTCGCGAAAGGCGGAGACGGAGGCAACGATCGCATCGGCCATCGGCGGCCGATCGGCCCTGATGGCGCGCGCCAGCACACGGGCCCGGGCGCGGGCGGCCGCACGGTTAGCCGCGATGGCCTGGGCCAGCGAGCCGTCGGCAGCCGCCGGCGCCAGCGCCTTTTCCATCCGCTCCAGGAAGGTCGGCGCGTGCGCGAGGTGGCGGTACATGCTGGCCAAGATCAGCGGCGTCGCGGAATCGCCGAAGCGGTTGAGACGCAGCACGCGCTGCCACGTCCCCGGTGCCACATCCTCCTCCGAGGCGAGCTTCGGCAGCATCACATCCGGCGCCGGCAGGCGCGGCCCCTCGTCCAGTGCGCCATCCGCGGCGACGTCCCTCTCCAGCCAGGCGACCAGGGCGCTCAGAGCGAAGAGGTTGATCGTGTTGGAATGGTCGTAGCTCGCCAGCACCGCGTCGACACTGGCGGGCCGTTCGCCGTCGAGCGCAGCCAACGCCGGCAGCACCATGCCTTCGCGGAAGCGCAGGACGGCGCCGTCGGCGATGCCGCGCACATAGAGGGGCTTCACGGCCGCCCAGCTCCACGGCAACGCACCCTCGATCGTGGCGAGATGGCGCCATACCAGGTTGACCACGCGCACGCCTATGGTGGCGCGGATGTCTGCGAACAGGTCGGCCGTTTGGCCGGTGGCGGCTGCCTCGGCAACCGCGGGAAACGGATCGTTCACTCGGCCGCCTGCTTGGAATCCTGGCCTAGGACGGTGAAGAACGACGCCGACTTGGGTTGCTTCGGCAGCTCGACCAGCCCCTCTGTGAGACGTGCGAACCGCGCTTCCTTGCCGCGCACGATACGGCCCTCGTTGAGGCTGGGCATGGGATTGCGCGCGATCGGCACGGCATCGGCGGCCGTGTAGACACAGATGTAGAGGCCGCGCGACGTCGCCGCGCCGTTCGCCGCCGAACCGTGCAGCAGCTTGGTATGCATCAGACAGACGCTGCCGGCCTTGCCGACGCAGGGCACGGACTGCGCCAGCGCCTGCTTCTCGGCCTCCGGCGCCACCGCGCCGGTGAAGCGGTCGCCGTCGAACAGGGAGAGCATCTGGCCCTTGTGCGACCCCGGCACCACGGTGAGACAGCCATTGCTCTCGTCGATATCGTCGAGGAACAGCAGCGCCGTGACAATGTCGTCGTTGGTGTGCGGCGTGTAGGCGAAGTCCTGATGGTAGGCGACCTCGGTCCTGGCGCCTGGCAGCTTGAGGTTGATCTTGCAATGGTGGAACTTGACGTCCGGCCCGATCAGGTCGGCCACGATGTCGACCGTGCGGGCGTCGACCATGACCTCGCGATAGGCCTCCGAAATGTCGGAGGGATTGTTGATGCGGCGCAATGCCGGCCGCTCGGCGCTGTGCTCGGCGCCCATGTCGAAGCGTGGCCGTCCGTCGACCGTCGGCTGGCCAAACGGCGCGGTATGCGCGCGGCTCTCCTCGACCCACCCTGCGATCTCGGCCCTAAGGGCGGCGAGCTGCGCAGGCGTAACGGCGTCCTCGACCATCAGGTAGCCCTCCCGCCAGAAGGCATCGATCTGATCGCGGCTGAGCACGGGCATGGCTGACCTCCTGTTCTACTGGCGGCGCGCCACTCGCCGGCGCGACCTTCTTTGCCCTCGGCGATGACGCGCGACCGGAGCCGCGTGCCCGGCCTACCGTCCCTTGAACTGCGGCCTGCGCTTTTCCATGAAGGCCCGCCGCCCCTCGATGTAATCCTCGGAGGCGAAGCACTCCTTCACCAGCGCGTTGGTGCGGTCGAAGTCGGGCTTGCCGTCGAGTCGGGTGAGCTCCTCGACCGTACGCTTGGCGGCGTGGATGGTGAGGGGTGCGTTCTCGGCGATGCGACGGCAATAGTCGTCAACGAAGGCATCGAGCTCGGCATCCGGCACGACACGATTGATCAGGCCCATGCCCAGCGCCTCCTGGGCGTTGAACATGCGGGCGGTGAAGAAGATCTCCTTGGCGTAGGCCGGGCCGACCAGATCCATCAAGGTCTTGAGACCCGAGGCGCGATAGCCGAGCCCGAGGCGCGCCGCCGGCACGCCGAAGATGCAATTGTCGGAGGCGATGCGGATGTCGCAGGTCAGCGACACGCCGACGCCGCCGCCGACGCAATAGCCGCGGATACGGGCGATGGTCGGCTTGGCGCACTTGGCCAGGCGCGCATTGGCGATCTCGCCGATCCGGTCGTAGTAGGCAACCTGCTCCGGTGTCGAGCGCGCCTTTTCGAACTCCGAGATGTCGGCGCCCGAGACGAAGGCCCTGTCGCCGGCGCCCGTCACGACGATAACGCGGATCGCTGGATCCTTCTCGAAATCGTCGAGGATGACCGGGATGGCCTCCCACATATCCGTCGAGGTCGCGTTGCGCTTGTCGGGCTTGTTGAACACGAGCCGGCCGACCGGACCAACCTTTTCGGCGACCATGTTCGGCGTGGGACTGATCATGGCTATTCCTCTGTTCTCATCCCCCTCCCCAGCGGAGCTGGGGAGGGAATGTCTTCCTAGATCACGCCGCGCTGGCGGAAGCTGGCGATGGCGGTGGAGTCGTAGCCGAACTCCTTCAGCACCTCTTCCGTATGCTCGCCCTGCTCGGGCGTGGCGGAGCGCATCTCGAAAGGGGTGCGGCTCATGTTGATCGCCTGGCCGATCACCTCGATGTCGCCCAGCTTCGGTGAGTGTACGGGGTGGGCCATCTTCAGGTGCTTGACCTGCGGATCGGCGAACATCTCGTCCATCTTGTAGATTGGGCCGGCCGGCACGCCGGCCTTGTTCAGCTTGTCGACCAGCTCGGCGCTGCCGTAGGTCGCGACACGCTTCTCGATCTCGGCGTTGAGCTCGTCGCGGTTCTTGGCCCGCGCCTTGTCGGTGGCGAATTTCTCGTCTGTCATCAGCTCGGGCGCGTCGACACACTCGCAGAAGCGCTTGTAGATGTGCTGGCCGGACGCGGCGATGTTGATGTAGCCGTCCTTCGTCTTGAAGACACCGGTCGGAATCGAGGTCGGATGATTGTTGCCGGCCTGACCGGGCACGTCCTTGGCGATGGTCCAGCGCGCCGCCTGGAAGTCGCACATCGAGATCATGGCCTGCAGCAGCGAACTCGACACCCACTGACCCTGGCCCGAGCTCTCGCGCTCGAGCAGCGCGATCAGGATGCCGATGGCGCAGTGCAGGCCCGCACCGACGTCGGCGACGGCGATACCGGCACGCACCGGCCCCTGCCCCGGCATGCCGGTGATCCACATCAGGCCGCCCATGCCCTGCGCGATCTGATCGAAGCCGGCCCGCTCGGCGTAGGGACCGTCCTGGCCAAAGCCGGAAATCGAACCCAGGATGATGCGCGGGTTCACCTTCTTCAGGTTTTCGTAGTCGATACCGAGACGAAACTTGACGTCGGCACGATAGTTTTCGACCACCACGTCGGCCTTCTCGACCAGCTTCATGAAGACGGCCTTGCCGTCCGGTTCCTTGAGGTTGAGCGTGATCGAGCGCTTGTTGCGATGGAGGTTCTGGAAATCGGGTCCGTGGCGCGGCCCACCCATGTCCATCTCGCCGGCCGACGGCGGCATCTCGATCTTGATGCAGTCGGCCCCCCAGTCGGCGAGGTAGCGCACCGCCGTCGGACCGGCGCGCACCCGGGTCAGGTCGAGGACGGTGAATCGGGCAAGCGGTCCGGGGGCCATGGCTTCACTCTCGGTTGGAAACTACTCCACCCGTACCATGGCGGCCGGATCGATCTCCAGCCAGACGCGGCTGCCGATTTCGAAGACCGCGTTCGGGCCGGTGGAGACGCGCAGCGGCTTGGCACCAGCCAGCGGCCGCACCTGGTAATCCCAGTATTCCCCGAGATAGGAACGGCCGGTGATCTCTGCCTCGACGGCCAGCGAGCCGCCGTTGGGTGTCGCCGTGGCAAGGCCGATCGCCTGAGGGCGCAGCGAATAGAGCAGGTTGCCAGGCGCTCCGGCACCCTCGACACGGCCGGCGGCGGCGGTGAAGCCGTCGAACCGGACATCGCTGCCCTGCCGCGTGGCTTCCAGGAAGTTGGTGCGACCGATGAAGCCCGCCACGAAGCGGCTCTTCGGTCGGGCATAGAGCTTGTGCGGGGCGTCGATCTGCTCGACCCGGCCGTGATTCATCACGACGATGCGGTCGGAGGTCACCATGGCCTCGGACTGGTCGTGGGTCACGTAGACCGTGGTGATCTTGAACTCGTCGTGCAGGCGCCGGATCTCGAAGCGCATCTCTTCGCGCAGGTTGGCGTCGAGGTTGGAGAGCGGCTCGTCCAGCAGCAGAACCTCGGGCTCGACGACGATGGCGCGGGCCAGCGCCACGCGCTGCTGCTGGCCGCCCGAGAGCTCGGCCGGATAACGGCCCTTGAGGCCGCGCATCTGCACCACGTCGAGGATCGCATCGACTCTGCGGTCGATTTCGGAGCGCGACAGCCGGCGCACCTGCAGACCGAAGGCGACGTTCTCGCCCACCGTCATGTTGGGCCAGATCGCGTAGCTCTGGAAGATCATCGACATGCGCCGCTTCTCGGGCGGCACGACGCCTGACGGCGATGAGATCACCTGCCCGTCCATCTCTATGGTGCCGGAAGACGGCGGCATGAAGCCCGCGATCATGCGCAGGGTCGTGGTCTTGCCGCAGCCCGACGGGCCCAGCAGGGAAACGAACTCGCCCGGCGTGAGCTCCAGCGAAAATTCGGCGACCGCCTCGACCGCGCCGTAGCGGCGGCCGAGGTTCTTCAGGACCAGTTTGCTCATGTCGCCGTGCGCCTTAGCATGAAATCGCGCCCCAGCGCCTTCTGGCCGATCCAGAGCAGCGGCAGCGTCAACACCTGCAGGATGAGCGCCAGAGCAGCAAGGTACTCGAAGTTCCCCTCTTCGCTCATATCAAAGATCATGACGGACGCCACCTTGGTGTTCGGACCATAGAGGAAGATAGCCGCTGAAAGCTCGCGCGTCGCGGGGATGAAGATCAGCAGCCAGGCGCCCAGCAGATTGCGCTTGAGCAGCGGTGCCACGACGCGGCGCAGAGCCGTCAGCCGGCTGCCGCCCAGCACCCGTACCGCCTCCTCCATCTCCGGGTTGAGGCTGCGGATGGCTGCGCTGGCATTGACGTAGCCGATCGGCAGGAAGCGCGTCGTGAAGGCCAGGATGAGGATCAGCGCCGTGCCGTAGAGCGCGAGCGGCGGCGGCGCATAGGCGGCATAGAAGCCGATCGCCAGAACGATGCCCGGGATCACGAAGGGCGCGATGCAGAGGAACCCCAGCACACCGCCGAACGGCACCAGACGCCGCGTCACGATGTAGGCGACTCCCAAGGTCAGGATCACCACGGCGGTGGCGCTCGCCGCCCCGTAGAGGAAGCTGTTGATCACCGACTGGGCGGCCGTGGCGTGCTCGAACAGCACGAAATGGAGATTGCGCAGGGACAGGTTGTCGAGACTGAAGCCGCGTCCCCAGGCCTTGGCGAAGGCGGCCTGCACGAGGAACAGGTACGGTAGGAAGACCGACAGCGCCGCCACGAACATGGCGTAGCCGAACACCGCCCAACGCCAGCGGCCGAGCCGGATGGGCCGGCGCTCGCCGCCCTTGCCGGTCAGGGCAACGAAGCCCTTGCGGCGGGTCAGCAGGCGCTGCACCAGGATCAGCAGGATGGTGACGCCGAGCAGCGGCATGGCATAGGCGGCCGCGACCTCGACTCGCACCGGATTGCCGAAGAACTGGAAGAGCTGGGTGGTCACGACATTGAAGCGTGCCGGAATGGCGATCATCGCCGGCGATCCGAACAGGGCGATTGCCTCGAGGAAGCAGATGATCAGGCCGCCCAGGATCGCCGGCAGGGCGAGCGGCAGGGTGACGCGGCGCATCGTGCGCCAGGACCCCGCCCCCAGGATGTTGGCGGCGTCCTCCATCTCCGACGAGACCAGCTCCAGGGCCGCCGTCGTGAAGATGAAGATGTAGGGAAAGGAATAGAGCGCGACGACGAGCGCCAGTCCGGGGAAGCTGTAGATGTTGAAGGGCCCGGCCTCGGCGCCGGTCAGGAAGACGTAGAAGCGGTTGAGCCAGCCGGCGTTCGGTCCCGCAAGCAGGATCCAGGCGACGGCGCCAGTGTAGGGCGGCGTGATGAAGGTCGCCAGGACCAGCATGCGGGTAAGGCCGCGGCCCGGCATGTCGGTGCGCGCCACCGCCCAGGCCAGCGGCACGGCGAACGCGCCGGCCAGCGCCGCCGCCACCGCGCCGAGCTTGAGCGAATTGAGCAGGGCATCGACGTAGCGCGCGCGGCCGTAGGCCGCGGCGTAGTTCGACAGGGTGAACTCGCCGGTGCGCTCGGTCGTGAGGCTCGTGACCACGAGATAGACGAACGGGCTCACGACCAGGAACAGCAGGACCGCGATGATCGCGATCCAGATCAGCCAGGTCGCATCGAAGGAGAAGGCGCGGCGTGATGCGGCCGGCGTCGCCAGCGCGGGTGCGGCGACGGTCATCGCTTCACGTCGCCCGGGCGGTCTTCGTCAGTCATCCAGCGCGACCTAGTTCCCGAACGTGTCGCGCCACTGCTCGATCACCTCCGGAATGCCCTTGTCGATTTCCGCGACCGTCGGCCGGATCGTCTTGATCTCGGTGACGGCCTTGGCGCCCGGCGGCGACGGCACCTCCGGGCGCAGCGGAATGCCGAAGTGCTTGGCGTTTATCTTCGCCGCCTCGATCGAATAGAGATATTCCATGAACAACTTGGCAGCGTTCGGATTCTTGGTGCCCTTCATGATGGCCGACGGCGCGATGATGAGGACTGAGCCGTCGGTCGGATAGGAGACGGCCAGCGGATTGCCGCGCGCGGCGCTGAACAGGGTCGATCCCTCGGCGCCGGCGGCGACGAGCCGCTCGCCGGCGTTGAGTGCCGTCACCGTGTCATTGATGGAGCGTCCGATCTGCGGCTTGTTCTTCTCAAGCTTCTCGAAATATTCCCAGCCGTAAAGCTGCTTCATCGTCAACACCCAGGTACCGACATAGCCCGAGAAGCCTGGATGCCCCGTCGAGACCTTGCCCTTCCACTTGATGTCGAGCAGGTCCTGCCACTTCTTCGGCGCTTCCTCCGGCTTCACCTTCACCGTGTTGTAGGTCAGCGCGATCAGGCCGGCCGACGTCGTGTGGTAGTACCCGCCGGGATCGAAGTTGCGGAAGGCCGGGGCGATCTTGGCCTCGGTCTCCGGCGTGTACTTCAGGAACTGGCCTTCGGCCGCCAGCCGTACATAGTGGCCGACATCGGTCGACGAGAAGACATCGCAGATCGTCTGGTTGTTCTTGATGTCCTGCAGCAGGCGCTGGTAGGCGACCTGGGCCGTGGTTCGTACGACATTGACTTTCACGCCGTACATCTCGGTGAAACCGCGACCGAGGTCCTCGGCGCCCTCCGACGTGTAGTGCGCCACGTACCAGGTGATCTCGCCTTCCTTCTTGGCGGCTTCCTCGAGCGCCTTGACGTCGGCACGTGTGGGCGTTGCTGCCAGCGGCGCGAGAAAAAGCGCTGCGACGATGGCGAGGCCTGTAAACCTCTTCATCCATTCCTCCCGGGATATGATCCGATTATTGTTGTACGCATACGATCACACGACGGCGCGCCCGACAAGCATTCACGCCGCGAAGGAACGCATGACGGAAGACAAGTCCGCAGACAAATCTGCCGGGTGGGCCGCCTACTACGAGAAGCTTCACGAGCGGCCGCCACGGCGCACGTTGCTCGCCGCGCTCGACGCCTTCGGCGATGCAGCACGAGGATCGCTTGCCGTCGATCTGGGGTGCGGCGACGGTCGCGACGTCATCGAGATGCTGCGCCGCAATTGGCGCGTGGTTGCGGTGGATGCCGAGCCCGAAGCGCTGCGCCGCCTGCGGGAACGGCCCCTCCCCGCCGGCGCCGAGCTCACGCCGGTCCTGGCCCGCTTCGAGGATGTGCCGCTGCCGCTCGGGCTCAGCCTGGTGAATTCCAGCTTCGCGATGCCGCTTTGCGAACGCGACGGTTTCCTCCGGCTGTGGTCGCGTATCCGCGAGGCCCTGCCGGTCGGCGGACGCTTCAGCGGCCAGTGGTATGGCCCGCGCGACAGCTGGTTCGGTCGGCCCGGTATGACCTTCGTCGACCGCACCGAAGCCCTGTCTCTGCTGCAGGGCTTCCAGCTGGAAATGTTCGAGGAGGAAGAGGACGAGGGCGTCACGCCACGCGGCAACGCCAAGCACTGGCACATCTTTCATATCGTTGCGCGAAAGACGGCGCGGTGATTGTGGACAATGCAGCGCTACGCCTCCAACACTGCGTCCTGGAAGCTACAAGATGAATCTACAAGATAAGGAGGGAGCATGGCTGCCGTTGCCGTCACCGCCGAGATCGCCCGCCGCGCCGCCGCCCTGGCCTGGAACGACCTGCCCAACGACCTCGTCGAGCGCACCAAGCAGTGCCTGCTCGACTGGTTCGCCGTCACCGTGCCTGGCGCCCAGGAGGAGTTGACCGATATCCTCGTCCGCGAGGCGATCGAGGATGGCGCCACCGGTCCGGCCTCCCTGGTCGGCCGACGCGAGCGGATGCTGCCGTCGACCGCCGCCCTGATCAACGGCGCTGCGAGCCACGCGCTGGACTACGACGACGTCAACTTCTCGATGGGCGGCCACCCGACCGTGACCGTGGTCCCTGCCCTGCTGGCGTTGGGCGAACAGCGCAAGGCATCGGGCCGATTGTTCGTCGAGAGTTTCGTCGCAGGCTACGAGACGTCGGGCCGTGTCGGCCGCCTGGTAGCGCCCAGCCACTACCAGAAAGGTTTCCATGTCACGGGCACCGTCGGCTCCTTTGCGGCAGCGGCCGCAGCCGGCCGCATGCTGGGGCTGAGCGACGGCCAGCTCGCCGTGGCTTTCGGCATCGCGGCGACGCAGGCTGCAGGCTTGAAGTCAAACTTCGGCACGATGTGCAAGCCGCTCCATGCCGGCACCGCCTCCGAGCACGGGCTGCGCGCCGCGCGCCTGGCGGCCGGGGGCTTCACCGCCCGGGGCGATTCCCTCGAGTGCGACCAGGGTTTCGCCGCCTCGCAGAGCGACCATCTCAATGTCGAAGCGGCGCTGGGTGAGCCGCCGTCCGGTTGGCACCTGCGCAACAACCTCTTCAAATACCACGCTGCCTGCTATCTCACGCATGCGCCCATCGAGTGCGCCAAGGAGATCCGGCTGAAGAGCAACTTCCCGCCCGAGCGGGTTGCCAAGATCCTGCTCCGGATCGATGCCGGAGCCGACCGGGTGTGCAACATCTCGGATCCACGGACCGGACTGGAAGCCAAGTTCTCGCTGCGTCAGACGGTGGCCATGGCCTTGGGCGGCATCGACACGGCGGCCCTCGATTCCTACACCGACGCCGTCGCCCGGGAACCGCGCATGAAGATGCTGCGGGACAAGATGACCATCGAGTTCCAGCCCGGCTGGGAGCACTCGCTCGCCGAGATGGCGATCCAGCTCGACGACGGTACGACGATGGAGTCACGGCACGATTCGGGAATTCCATGGGCTGATCTCGGCCGGCAGAGGGCGGCGCTCGAGGCCAAGTTCGAGGCGCTGGTGACGCCGGTACTGGGCGCCGCGGGGACGCGGCGCCTGCACGACGCCATCGAGCGGGTCGACACGCTCGACGATGTCGGCGAACTCGCCCGGGCAGCGGCCTCGAACTGAAGACGCTTCCGGACCGCGAGCCTCCGGCGCACTCGGATGACGAGCGAGCGGGATGCTCCCGGTGCGGGGAGAATGTGAGGGAGTACGAATGGCAGAGGATTTCAGGACACGCGCACGGCTGGTGCCGAAGGGCAACCGCTACGAGGATTTCGAACCCGGGCGCATCTTCCGCCACCATTGGGGTCGCACCATCACCGAATCGGAGAGCACCCTGTTCTCGACGCTGACGCTGCACTTCAATCCGCACTACTTCAACGCCGAGTACGCCCGCCTGCACGGCCATCCCGGCATCGTCGCCAACCCGCTGCTGGTCTTCACCACGGTGTTCGGACTGACGGTCGAGGATCTCAGCGAGGGCGGCGGGCCGTTCCTCGGCGTCAATGAGTTGACCTATCACCGACCGGTTTATCCCGGCGATTCGCTGCGGGCCGAATCGGTCGTGCTCGACCGCCGCATCTCGGATTCGCACAAGGGATTCGGAATCGTGACCTGGCACTCCAGGGGCTTCAACCAGCGCGACGAGCTCGCTATCGACTTCAAGCGCACCAACCTCGTTCGCCGCAGGGATTCGTAAATGCCGTACATCACCGAAGAGCGCCGCATGATCCAGGAGCAGGCGCGCGAGTTCACCCTCAACGAAGTCCTGCCGGTCGCCAACAAGCTCGACCCCGAGAAGGGCGACATCCCGATGTCGCTGCGCGACAAGATGGCCGAGCTCGGCTACTTCGGCATCCTGATCCCGGAGGAATATGGCGGCTTGGGGCTGGGCTGCTTCGAATACTGCCTGGTCACCGAGGAGCTGTCGCGCGGCTGGATGAGCGTCGCGTCCATCATCGCCCGCGGCAACCTGCTGATCGGCGCGCACATGATGAGCGAGGAGCAGAAGAAGCGCTATTTCACGCGCATGGCCAAGGGCGAGTTCCTCGGCGCCTTCTCGATGTCGGAACCCAACGCCGGCTCGGACATCGCCAACATCTCGTGTCGGGCGAAGAAGGACGGTTCGTCCTACCTGATCAGCGGCAACAAGTACTGGTGCACCTTCGCCGACGGCGCGGACTTCATCATCATCATCGCGCGCACCTCCGAGCCGCCGCCCGGCAAGCGCCATCTCGGCCTCTCCATGTTCTTCGTCGAGAAGAAGCGCGGCGAGCTGCCACCGGGCTGCAGCGGCGCGCCGATCCCCAAGATCGGCTATTTCGGCTGGAAGACCTGGGAGCTGGCGTTCGACAATTTCCGCGTCGACGCCGCCGACATGATCGGCGAGGAAGGCCAGGCCTTCTACTACGCGACCTCCGGCCTGGAGACGGCGCGGGCGCACACCGCGGCGCGCGCCATCGGCCTGGCGCAAGGCGCCCTGGACGATTCGATCCAGTACGCCAACGACCGGCGCCAGTTCGGCCGCTCGATCGGCGAGTTCCAGGCCATCCGCTTCAAGATCGCCGAGATGGCCACCCAGATCGAGGCGGCGCGCCAGCTCAACTATTTCGTCTGCGAGCAGATCGACACCGGCCAGCGCTGCGACAAGGAGGCGTCGATGGCCAAGCTGTTCGCCTCGGAGATGGCCGAGCGGGTGTGCAGTGAAGGTCTGCAGATCCATGGCGGCGCGGGTTACACGACGCTGCACGCCGTTGAGCGCCACTGGCGCGACGCGCGCCTGACCAAGATCTTCGAGGGCACGTCGGAGATCCAGAAGCGCATCATCTCGGACCGGCTGCTGGGCCGGGGGAGGAACTGATGAAGGCCTCCTCCCTGACCGGACGGCACAACTACTTCGAGGACTTCCGCGTCGGCGACGTCATGAAGCACGCGCGCGGCAAGACCGTCGAGCCCATGGAGCAGGTGTGGATCACCAACGTGACCATGAACACCGCCGAGGCCCACTTCAACGAGCACCTGACCCAGTCGACGCCCTACGGCCGGCGGCTGGGCTTCGGGGGCGTGACGATCTCCCTGTGCATCGGGCTGGCGGCGGAGGACACCGCCGAGAATGCGCTGATGGAGCTCGGCATGGACAAGATCCGGCTGAAGGGGCCGCTCCATCACGGCGACACGCTCTATTGCTACACGGAGGTGCTGGAGACCAAGGACGCCGAGCAGCCCGACGCCGGCATCGTCCGCTTCAAGCACTACGGCGTGAACCAGGACGACAAGCACATCTTCGAGGGCGAGCGCACCGTGCTGATCAAGCGGCGCAGCCATTGGGGCGAGAAGTGAGCAAGAGAAATATCCATGGGTGAGGCTCCCGGCGCCCTCGACGGCGTACGCATCGTCGACCTCACCCAGATGCTGGCCGGGCCGTTCTGCACCATGCTGCTGGCCGACCAGGGCGCGGAGATCGTCAAGGTCGAGCCGCTCGACGGCGACCATACGCGCATCGTGGGCCCCTACCATCCCGACGACGGGCTCAAGGCCTTCGGCGGCTACTTCGCCTCGGTGAACCGCAACAAGAAGTCGATCGCCATCGACCTCAAGCGGCCGGAGGGCCGCGATCTCGTGCTGCGGCTCTGCGACGGCGCCGACGCGATCGTCGAGAACTACCGGGGCGGCGTCATGGACCGGCTGGGGCTGGGCTACGAGGCGTTGCACGAGCGCTTCCCCAAGCTGGTCTATGCCACGATCCGCGGCTTCGGCGACTGGCGGACCGGCCGCAGCCCCTACACCGACTGGCCGGCCTACGACGTGGTGGCCCAGGCCTTCGGTGGAGTGATGGCCATCACCGGTCCTGACGCGCATACGCCGATGAAGGTCGGACCGGGCATCGGCGACCTGATGCCGGCGACCATGTGCGCCGTCGGCATCGTCAGCGCCATTCTGCGCGCCCACAAGACCGGCAAGGGCCAGTTCGTCGATGTCGGCATGGTCGACGCCATCCTGTCGATGTGCGAGCGCATCGTGCACCAGCATGCCTATACCGGCGGCGTCCCGGTCCCGGAGGGCAACCACCATCCCCTGCTCTGCCCCTTCGGCATGTTTCCCGCCCGCGACGGACACGTGACCATCGCCGCCCACGCCGACGCACATTTCCCGATCCTCTGCCGTCTGATCGGACGGCCGGAGATGGCCGTCGACCCCCGCCTGTCCAACGTCCAGGACCGCCGCCTGCATCAGGACGAGATCATCGCCGCCGTTTCCGCCTTCACCGGCCGGCACACCAAGCAGGAGCTGCTGGACAAGCTCGGCGGCCAGGTGCCCTTCGCACCCGTCAACGACGTGCGCGACGTCTTCGCCGACCCGCATTTCGCCGCCCGCGACATGGTCGTGTCGGTGCCCCATCCCGGCCTCGCGGGCGAGATGAAGGTGGCCGGCGTCGCCATCAAGATGAGCGAGACGCCCGGACGCGTGCGCCATCGCGCCCCCTTGCTGGGGGAACACACCGACCAGTATCTGACCCAGCTCGGCCTCGGCGGCGCGGAAATTGCGCGGCTGCGGGCCGGGAAAATCGTTGCCTGAGGGAGACACGACATGACCGACCGTCCGCGCCGCGCCCGCCGCGTGCAGCTTTCCACGCCCGGCTCCAGCGAGAAGATGATGCAGAAGGCGTCGGAGTCGAAGGCCGACCACGTCTTCCTCGACCTCGAGGACGCCGTCGCCCCGAGCCAGAAGCGCGAAGCCCGCAAGAAGATCGTCGAGGCGCTGAAGACGCTGAACTGGAAGGGCAAGACGCGCTGTGTGCGCATCAACGACCTCACCACGGAGTACGCCTTCGAGGACATCATCGAGGTGGTCGAGGGCGCCGGCGAGCATCTCGACACGATCATGATGACCAAGGTGCTGACCCCGGCCGACGTGCTGTTTGCCGACAAGCTGCTGCATCAGCTCGAGAAGAAGCTGAAGCTCAAGCGCCGTATCGGCCTCGAGGCGCTGATCGAGGAGGTCGAGGGCCTGCAGAACGTCGACGCCATCGCCCGCAGCACGCCGCGCCTGGAGTGCCTGGTGTTCGGCATGGGCGACTTTTCCGCTTCGATGGGCGTCACCAACAAGGATGTCGGCTCCAACGACGGCTATCCCGGTGACCTCTGGCACTATGCCCGGTTCCGCCTGATCATGGCCTGCCGCGCCGCCGGCATCGATCCGGTCGACGGGCCGTTCGCCGACTTCCGCAACGCCGAGGCCTATCGCGAGGAGTGCCGCCGCTCGATGATCCTGGGCTGCGTCGGCAAGTGGGCGATCCATCCCTCCCAGATCGACCATGCGCTGGACATCTTCTCGCCCAAGCCGGAGGACGTGGCGCGCGCCCGCAAGCTCGAGAAGGCCTATGCCGAGGCCGAGGCGCAGGGGCTGGGCGCCATCAACGTCGATGGCGTCATGGTCGACGTTGCCTCGATCCGCATCCTGCGCAACACTGTACTGAATAAGGCGGACCTCTACGGCATGTAGTATGTTCTGCTCGTAGCGTGGTCCCACCGGCATCGACAAGCCGGCTCGAAGAAGGACTGAAACGCCTAGGGAGGAAAAGATGCTGAGAAGAACCGTGCTGGGCGGTGCTGCCGCCTCCGTTGTGGCGGCTCCTGCGCTGTTGCGTGCACAGGAGCCGCTCAAGATGCGCCTGTCGCTCGACACATCGGCGACGCACACGCGTACCATGCAGATGACCGAGTTCGCCAAGGAACTCGGGAAGGTCGCCAACGGCAAGATCACCGTCGAGGTGTTCCATTCGGCGCAGTTGTTCCGCGACCGCGACGTCGGCAAGGCGCTGCGCCAGGGTGGCGCCGAAATGGGCGTCCCGGGCCCGTGGAACCTCGCCGGCATCGAGGCCAACCTCGACATTACGCAGGTACCGTCATTCTACGGACGCAGCGCTGCCGAGGTGTACAAGGTCATCGACGGCGACGTCGGCCGGCAGCTCAACGCCATGCTGGGCAAGAAGCTCGGAATTCACGTCATCGGCAAATGGCTCGACCTCGGTGCGTCGCACACCTTCTCGACCAGCAAGCCGCTGAACGGCCCCGACGACCTCAAGGGACTGAAGATCCGCACCTCCGGCGGCGCCGGGCAGATGGTGCGCGTGAGGTTCTTCGATGGGGTGCCAAACTTCACGGCGTGGCCGGACGTGCCGCTGGCGCTGAGCCAGGGAACGTTCGACGCCCTCTTCACCACCAACGAGAGTGTGAAGTCGGCCAAGCTCTGGGAATCGGGCGTGAAGTACGGGCTGCAGGATCACCAGTTCTTCGCCCAATACATCCCGATGGTCAGCGAGGCGTTCTGGAAAAAGCTCGGGCCCGACCTGCAGAAGGTCGTGACGGACCTGTGGGCCGCCAGGATCGACGGCTGGCGCAGGGACATGGCGGCGAGCCAGGCCGCCTCGCTCGAGACGATGAAGCAGAGCGGCATCAAGATCGTCGAGCCCACAGCCGCGGTGATCGACGCCACGCGCAAGCGGCTGATGACCTCGCAGGACGCTGTCGTCAAGGAGCTCAAGCTCGACGCCGCTCTCGTCGCCAAGGCCAACGCGGCACTCGGCATCAGCACGGACAAGAGCTGACCGGATGACCTGGGTGCCGGCATGCCGGCACCCGTCCTTCCGATCGCGAAAGCGGGGACGCGCATGCTTGAGGCATGGGACAGGCTGGAGCGCTGGCTGATCGGCCTCCTGGGGGCGACGGGTTTGCTCGTCTATCTCACCCAGATCGTTGGCCGTTACCTCACGACCGAGATCGACTTCTCGGCCGGCGAGGAGCTCACCATCTACATCGTCATCTGGGCGACCTTCCTCACCGCCAGCCTGCTGGTGCGCGAGGATGGCCATGTGCGGGCCGACCTGCTGCTGCGCATGATGCGGCCCGAGCGGCAGCGTTGGGTCGAGATCGCCAACTGCGGCATCGCCCTCGGCTTCTGCCTCGCGCTGACCTGGTACGGCTGGCTGGTCGCCTCCGATTCCTACGATCTCGGCGAGCGCAGCAACACCGCCCTCGGCTTTCCCCTGTGGCTCTACTACGCCTCACTGCCCACCGCGGCTGCCCTGATGTCGTTGCGCTACGCGCGCCGTCTGTGGCAGTTCTGCTTCGCCTTCGATCCGGCAACCATGGAAGTCCATTCGGGTCGCGAATAGCCATGACCAAGCTGTTCGCCGCCATCTTCTTCGTCCTGCTCGGCATGGGACTGCCGATCTGGATCGTGCTGGGCGCTTCCGCCGGGACGATGTTCGCCATCGAAGGCAAGCCGCTGGTCGGCATCGCCCAGAAGATGCTGGACGAGCTCAACTCGACCACGCTGCTGGCCGTGCCCTTCTTCGTCATGGCCGCGTCCTTCATGCAGCGCGGCGGCATCGCCAAGGCACTGGTCGATGTCGCGGCCGCCTGGGTCGGCAACGTGCGCGGCGGGCTGGGCGTGGTCTGCGTGGCGGCGTGCGCCATGTTCGCCGCGATCTGCGGCTCCAGCGTCGCTACCGCTCTCGCCATGGGAACCATCCTGATCCCGGCCATGATCGAGCGTAAGTACGACCGTCCGTTTGCCCTGGGCGTCACCGCCGCGTCGGGCACGCTCGGCATCCTGATCCCGCCCAGCCTGCCGCTGATCCTCTATGCCATCATCGCCGACGAATCTGTGCCGCGGCTGTTTCTGGCCGGTGTCATACCGGGCGTGTTGCAGGCTGCCCTCTTCATCACCTACGTGCTGTGGTACGGCCGCCGCAAGAATCTCGCGCGCGAACCAAGGCGTACGCCGGAGGAATTCCGTCGCGTCAACCTCAACGCCATTCCGGCGCTGTCGATGCCCGTCATCATCGCCGTCGGCATCTATGGCGGCTGGGTGACGACGACGGAGACGGCCGCGCTCGCCGCCGCCGTCGCGCTGCTGATCAGCCTGTTCTACTACAAGGGCTTCAAGCCGTCAGAGACCCTGTCGGTGATCGGCGAATCGATCAAGAACGCCGGCACGATCATGATCATCATCGCCACGGCGCTCGCCTTCGGCCACTGGATCACCGAATCCGGCATTCCCGCTGCACTCGTCCAGTTCATCCGCGACAATGGCTTTTCGGCGTGGCAGTTCCTGCTCGCCATCAATGTCATGCTCATCATCCTGGGCATGTTCCTCGAAGTCGCCTCCATCCTGCTGATCGCCATGCCGATCCTCATCCCGGTGCTGAAACCGCTGGGCATCGACCCCGTGCATTTCGCCATCCTGGTCACGGTCAACATGGAGCTGGCGCTGATCACCGCGCCGGTCGGCCTGAATCTCTATGTGCTCGCAACGGTTTCCAGGACGCCGCTGGCCACGGTCATCCGCGGCGTCAACCCGTTCCTGCTGCTGATGGTCTGCCTGCTGGCCGTCGTGACCTACGTGCCCGAGCTCAGCCTGTGGCTGCCGCGGCTGGTCTATGGGTGATCCGCCAGGCGGACTGAGACCTGCCCTCGTACCCATCGGCGCGATGCTGGGCACGCAGGTCATGGTGTCGGTCGCCGTGCTCGCGCTCAGCGTGATGATGCCGGCCGTCGCGCGAGATCTCGCGATCGATCCCAAGCTCGTTGGCGCCTTCACCGCCGTCACCTATGCCGTCGCCTGCTTCGTTGCCCTGGCCAGCGCCAACGTCATCGCCCGCCTGGGCGCGGTACGGGTCTGCCAGCTCGCGATGGTGGCCGCCGCGGCGGGACTGACGCTCAATGCTGCGGCCAGCGTCTGGGCGGCGATCGGCGCCGTCGTCCTGATCGGCTTCGCCCAGGGGCCGACCAACCCCGCGTCGGCACACATCCTGAGCCAGCGGGTTCCGCGGCGCTTCTTCAGCATCGTCTTCTCCATCAAGCAGACCGGCGTGCCGCTCGGCTTCGCCGCCGCGGGCATCGTGCTGCCGCTGCTGCTCGGCTGGTTCGGCTGGCGCGGTGCGTCCCTGATCGCCGCGGTGGCCATGCTTGCCGGTGCCGCCCTGCTCGGCCTTCTGCGGACGCGGCTGGATGCGGCGATGACGCCGCCCGGTCCCTCGCCCGGCATCTGGAACTCGGTGCGCTTCGTGCTCGGCCACCGCGCGCTTCGCGTTCTTGGCTGCTCGGCGCTGGTCTACGTCGTGGCCCAGCACAGCTTCACCTTCTTCCTCGTGACCTATCTCTACGAGCATTGCCGGCTGACCATTGCCGAGGCCGGTTTCCTGCTTTTCCTGTCGCAGATCGGCGGCACCGCGCAGCGCCTCGTGCTTGGCGCTCTCGGCGACCGTATTGCCCGCCTGCCGCTGCTCGGCTGGACAGGCATCGGCATTGCCGTCGGGGCCGCCGCGACGGCGCTGATCTCGCCCACCATGCCTCACTGGCTGATCGGCCTGATCGTCTTCGCCTATGGCACGGTGGTCATCAGCTGGAACGGCGTCTCGATCGCCGAATTCGCGCATCTTTCGCCGCCCGGCCAGGTGGCGGCGGTCGCCGCCGTGCAGACGGCTCTCGCCTTCTCGGGTGCCGTGATCGGGCCGCCACTGTTCGGCCTGATCGCTGCCGTCGGCGGCTACCCCGCGGCTTTCGCGGCGGTCGCCGCATGCGTCCTGCTGGCCGCGGTCTGGCAGATTGCCGTGGCCCGGCGACCGGCCGAACCGACTATGGCTCCTTCATCCCCGCCTGGGTGACGATCTCGCCCCATTTCTTCGTCTCGCTGGCCTGGAAGGCGGCGAGCTCCTCCGGCGTCCCCGGAAAGGGCACGCCATAGGTGGTGCGCGTCAGCGTCAGGTAGGCCTCCGACTTCAACGCTTCGCGCACGAGCGCGTTCAGCTTGTCGACGATCGGTCGCGGCGTGCCGGCCGGCACGTAGGCCGCCGTCCAGGCCCACATCTCGAAGCCCGGCACGGTCTCGTCGACCGTAGGGAACTGGTCGAGGCCGGGGATGCGCTTCTTGCTGGTCACGGCGAGCCCACGCGCGCGGCCGTCGAGCACCGGCGGCAGTCCGGCCGTGAAGTCGGAGAAGATCACATCGATGCGGCCACCCAGCATGTCGCTGACGGCCTGTGGCTGCGACTTGTAGGGAACGCCCAGCAGGTCGACCTTGGCCATCGACCGGAAAAGCTCGGCGCCGCCGCGGCTGGAACCGTTGCCGCTGCCGAAGGTGAGCTTGCCCGGCTCCTTGCGGGCGAGCGCGATCAGCTCGGCGATGGTCTTCACCGGAAGCTCCTTCCTCACCATCACGATCTGGGCGCCGAGCGTCAGACCACTGACCGGCTCGAAGCTCTTCACCGGATCATAGCTCAACGACTTGTAGACGTGCTGGTTGATCGCCTGGGTGGTCTGCGTGGTGATGAACATCGTGTAGCCGTCAGGTGCGCCCAACGCGGCGGCCTGGGCGCCGATCTGGCCTTCGGCGCCGGGCTTGTTCTCGATGACGACCGACTGGCCCGAGGCCTTGCCCATCTCGGCGGCGACGACCCGAGCGACCGTGTCGGTCGCCGTACCGGGCCCGAAGGGGACGATGATTCGGATCGGCTTGGCGGGGAAGTCCTGCGCCGCAGCGACTCCAAGACAGACCGTCAACAGTGCGGCCGCCAGGGCGATCACCCTCATCCCATCCTCCCGATCCCGTTTGGCTGCAGCGGCCGCTCGGCATGCCGCCGCTCGACGTACCGCAGCTCGACATGGCGCCGCTCGCCGAAGACGGGAAGGTAGACCACATCGAGGGTCCTGCCGGAACGCGGATCGACGAAGCGTTCCGTCTTTCGATGCCACCCCGCACCTGGGGTTTCGCGTTGCAGGCGTTTATGGAAGACGCGTCAGGGCATCGCCCGCCGGGACAAGGCCGCGCGACGTTCAGCCCTGCGCCGGTTCGATCACCACGGCAGTGCCGTACGCCACGATCTCGCTCATCGTCTCACCGATCTCCGACGAGTCGAAGCGCATGGCCAGGATGGCGTTGGCGCCCATCGCTGTGGCGTTCTCGACCATGCGGTCGGTGGCGTGACGACGCGCCTCCTCCAGCATCTGAGTGTATTCGTGGATCTCCCCGCCGACGATCGAACGCAGACCGGCGACGATGTTGCCGCCGATGCCGCGACTGCGGACGACCACTCCGAAGACCTGGCCGAGAGTGGTCACCGCGCGATGTCCAGCGACGTTCTCGGTGGTCGTGATGATCATGGGATACTCCTTGAAGCTGATCCGTCGGCGGCAACGGTCTACACTGGAGTCGCGCAACGCGAAAGGAGAGCCCAATGATCAAGGGTCTGCACCATAACGCCTATCGCTGCCGTGATTCGGAGGAGACCCGCCGCTTCTACGAGGAGTTCCTCGGCCTTCCGCTGGTCAACGCCTTCAGGATCGAGACGACGATGACTGGCCGCAGCACCGGCACGGGCGTCCTGCATTCCTTCTTCCAGCTCGACGACGGTTCCTGCCTCGCCTTCTTCGAGGCACCGGACATGCCGTTCGAATTCAAGGAACAGCACGACTTCGACCTCCACATTGCGCTCGAGGTCGAACCCGATGTTCTCGAACGCATGTTCGCGAAGGGCAAGGCCGAGGGCCGCGAGGTGCGCGGCATGAGCGACCACAAGTTCATCCGCTCGATCTACTTCCGCGACCCCAACGGCTATGTCATCGAGCTGGCGGCCAAGGTGCCCGGCACGGAACGGGAGATGGACCCCAAGGCGAACCACGCCCGCGACATCCTTGATGAATGGCAGGCTCGCAAGGGTCACGCTTCAAGGGCGGCATGAGGCGGATGGAGACCACCCTCACCCCAGCCGGCGGCGGTAGAGGGCGATGAGGCGCTCCCAATGGCGCTCGGCGGCAGGCTTGTCGTAGCACCAGCGTTGCGGAAAGGCGAACCCATGGTGAACGCCGAGATGGATCTCGAGCTCGCCCGGGTTGCCCGACCTGTCGAACAGCGCCTTGAGCTCCTGGACCATTTCCGGCGGCGCCAGCTCGTCGTGCTCGGCACAGGAGATATAGAGCTCGCCCTTCGCCTTGCCGAGGGTCAGGTGCGGGCTCTCCTCGGCGTCGCTCACGATCCACGTGCCGTAGAACGAGGCCGCCGCAGCAATACGATCAGGATAGCGTGCCGCCGCCGCCAGGGCATACGGCCCGCTCATGCAGTAACCATGGACGCCCACAGGCCCCTTCTTCGATGCGGGCTGGGAATCGGCGAAGGCGACCAGCGCGGCCACGTCGTCCATGACCGGCGGGATCGTCATCTTCGTGCGTACGGCCCGCATGCGCGTATGCTCTGCGCTGCCATGCTCCAGAACATCGGGCCCGTACTTGGTGTCCCGCCCTGCACGGTAATAGAGGTTCGGCAGCACCACGTAGTACCCGACCGTCGCGAGCCGCCGCGCCATGTCGTACAGCTCCTCGCGGATGCCGGGAGCATCCATCAGGAACAGCACGGGCGGGTATGGTCCGCCGCGTTCGGGATGGCAGATGAAGGTCTCGACGGCGCCGGCCGCAGTCGGAATGTCCAAAATCTTCTCGATCATTGTCCCGCCCCTCCCATATGGCGGCTGGCGGCCATGCCAGCACCTTGCTAGGCTTCACTCAATAACAAAGCCTGGGAGTGAAACGTCATGAAGAGTGTATTCTGCGGGGCGGCTCTTGCCGTCGCCTTGGTACTGCCTGTGTCCGCACAGCAGGGAGACGGCGCCGTGAAGATCGGCGTCCTTACCGACATGTCGAGCCTCTATGCCGATATCAATGGACCCGGCGCCGTGCTCGCCACGCAAATGGCCATCGAGGATTTCGGCGGCACCGTCCTCGGCAAGAAGATCGAGATGGTCCAGGCCGACGTCCAGAACAAGGCCGACGTGGCCGCGACCATCGCCGGCCGCTGGTACGACACCGAGCAGGTCGACATGATCCTCGGTGCCGGCGCGTCGTCGTCGTCGATCGCCACGTCGCGCGTGGCCGGCGACAAGAAGAAGATCTTCATAGCACCCGATCCGGCGTCATCGGACATCACCGGCAAGCTGTGCAATCCCTACACCGTGCATTGGGTGTACGACACCTTCGCCCTGGCCAATGGCACCGGTTCGGCCGTCGTCAAGGCGGGCGGCAAGACCTGGTTCTTCCTCACCGCCGACTATGCCTTCGGCTACGCCCTGCAGCGTGACGTCGCCAACGTGGTGACCAAGAGCGGCGGCAAGGTTCTCGGCGAGGTGCGGCACCCGATCAACACCAACGACTTCTCGTCCTTCCTCCTGCAGGCACAGGCATCGAAGGCGCAGGTCATCGGGCTGGCGAATGCCGGCGGCGATACGATCAACTCGATCAAGCAGGCGTCGGAGTTCGGCATCGTCAAGGCCGGGCAGAAGCTTGCCGGCCTGCTGGTGTTCATTTCCGACGTTCATTCGCTGGGGCTGGAGCGCGCCCAGGGCCTCAATCTCACGGAGGCCTTCTACTGGGATCTCAACGACAAGACGCGCGCCTTCGCCAAGCGCTTCGCGGCCAAGGCCAACGGCAAGATGCCGACCAGCGTGCAGGCCGGTTTCTACTCGGCCGCGCTGCAGTACCTTCAGGCGGTCAAGGCGGCGAACACCGACAGCAGCGACGCGGTGATGGCCAAGCTCAAGGAGATCAAGTGGGACGACCCCGTCTTCGGCCTGAGCTACATTCGCAAGGACGGCCGCAAGATGCACGACATGTACCTGTTCGAGGTCAAGAAGCCGTCCGAGTCCAAGGGACCCTGGGACTACTACAAGCTCGTCACCAAGATGTCGGCCGAGGAGGCCTTCCGTCCGCTCGGCCAGAGCGAATGCCCGATGGTCAAGGGCTGACCGGGGAGAGGAAAGATGGCTGACCAGTCGCATGTCTTCGCCGGCGTCGCCGGCTACTTCGGCAAACCCGATCATACCGGCAAGGTCGGCGTCTTCCGCCGGCTGGCGGCAGGCGGCGACTGGCAGCATGTCCTGGGCACCGTCCAGGCCTTCACCGTGTACGTGCACCCGGACGATCCGGAGACGATCTTCGCGGGCACCAGCGACGGGGTGTGGCGCAGCATCGACCGCGGCGCCACCTTCCGGCGTACCGGCTTCCCCGACGCCAATCGGGAGGTCTGGTGCTTCATGGCCGACCGCCGCGACCCCAGGCGTATCTTCGCCGGCGCCTCACCGATCGATGTCTATCGCAGCGACGATGGCGGGGCGACCTGGCGCAGGCTGCCGACGCGGCAGATCACCGAGCGCTGCAAGGGGCCGTTCGCCTCGCGCGTCATGCGCCTCGCGCAGAATCCCACGCGGCCGGACGAGATCTATGCCGCGCTCGAGATCAATGGCGTCATGCGCTCGACCGACGGCGGCGAGACCTGGCAGGACTGCAGCGACGGTCTGGTCAAGCTCGCCGAGCTGCCACACCTCAAGAGCAGGATCGTGAGCGACACCACGGCCGAAGGCATGCTCGACGGTCACGCTGTGACCATCAATCCTGTCGATCCGGACGCCGCCATCGTGGCAGTGCGCATGGGCCTGTTCCGCACCACCGACGGCGGCAGGAGCTGGCAGGACATGGAGATCGGCCGCTTCTCGCCCACCACCTATGGCCGCGACGTCAAGGTCGCGCCGAGCGAGCCCGACACGCTGTATGCCGCGCTCTCGGTCGCAGCGGCCAGCCATGACGGTGGCCTTTACCGCAGCAGCGATGGCGGCAGCAGCTGGCAGCGCTTCGACAAGGTGCAGGTCCACGGCACGATCATGTCGATCGGCCTGCACCAGCGTGATCCTGCGCAGGTCTATATCGGTGCGCGCTACGACGGCGAAGTGTTCGGCACCCGCGACGGCGGCAGGACCTGGCAGGCGATGCCTCTGCCCGGCGAAGTGCAGCACATCTATTCCGTGGCCTGCGGCTGAACGTCTGTCACCGAGTCCGATAGAGATGGTCGTCCGGCAGGCCGAGGCGGCGGCACGCCTGCACGGCCGGACTGGACGGCAGGATGATTCTGTCTGCCATGGCGCCGGCGCGGCGCACGATCGCGCCCTGTCCCAGCCGCAAGCCGTGTGATCGCCCGAGGCCAAGACGCTCGCGGATCCAGGCCGGCGTCGCCTGCACGGCAGCGCGCACCATCAGGCGCTGCAACGGCCGCAACGGACCGGGAAACACCGGTGTGCGCTTCATGATGTCGAGGAACTCGAACACGATTGGCGAAGGCTCCAGCCGCTGATGCATGGCTGCGAACAGCGCCTGCACGTCGTCGTGTGAGCGCGGCACCTCGAGGGCGCCATACAGCCTCGCCGCCGGTACGCCTTCGCGGTAGTAGCGGTCGCGCATCTCCGATGGCAGCGGCTGTACGTAGCGGCAGTAGGCCTCGATGAAGCCGAAGGCCGCCGTCGCATGTACCCAGCGCAACAGCCTGGCATCGTTGGCGCGATACGCCTCGCCTGTCGGCGTCGTGCCGCGCACCCGTGCATGCATCAGCCTCACGCCCGCGATCATCTGTTCCGCCGTGCTGCGGGCGCCATAGACCGTCACCATGGCGGCAAGGCCCGTCCGGCGCAGTCTGCCCACCGGATCGCTGCGGAAGGAGCTGTGGTCCCACACGCCGCTGCGCACGGCCGGGTCGGCAAACTCCAGGATCACCGCGGTCACGCCGCCGACGAACAGCGACACCGGATTCTTGAAGATCCGCCACGAGACGGAGTCGGCCGAGACGAGCGCGGCTTCGCGCGGCGGCCGCGCGAAATCGACCGACGCTTCGCCGGCCGGCTGGATCAGCCGCCGCGCGGCGGCATCTAGGAAAGGAACGAGGAACGCGACCATCGGACCCATATGAGGCCATTACGCGACCACGGCCAGCATTCGACGAGGCCACTGCATCATGGCAGGGTATCCAGACGTTCCCATGACGCCGATATTCCTTCGCGCTCTTGCCTGCCTCGTCCTGTCGGTCCTGGCCACGGTCACAGCTTTTGCCCAGGACACCGACGGCTCGCCCGGCGGCCTCCCGCTGCTCGTCGAGCGCTGGGCGGTCAGCGACAGGAAATGCCGCAATCCGGAGGCGCCGGCCACGGAGGCCATCGCCGCCTGCGAGCAGCGCGACACGCACGCCAAGCTGCTGGCCCTGGACGGTTACTGCCACAGTGCGACACGCGACCGCCAGTTTGGATGGACGCCTTGCGGCCGGAAGAATGCCGGTGGCCACACGGCCCATGCCCAGTTCCAGCGCGTCGGCGGCGTGTTCGTGATGCCCGCCATCCTGAACGGGAGCGCGCCCGTCTACTTCATCGTCGATTCGGGCGCAGCCACGGTGCAGATCCCGCAGGAGGTGGCCGACGTTCTGCGCAATGCGGGCAACCTCACGGAGGCCGACTTCATGGGGCAGCACCGCTTCATCCTGGCCGACGGTCGCACCATGACCCAGCGCGTGTTCCGGCTGCGCCGCCTTCAGATCGGCGAGCGCACCATGGAGAATGTGCTGGCCACCGTGGGCGCGCCGCGATCGCGCGCCCTCCTCGGTCAGACTTTCCTCCGCCGGCTGAGCTGGTGGAAGGTCGACAATGTCAGGAACGCGCTCGAATTCGAGTTCACGGGTGCCTTCTGACGGGCGGCAGGCTCCCTAGCCCTTCAGGGTACGTGAGAGCACTGTCGCCAGCGGCGTGGTCGGTCGGCCGATCAGGCGGCTGAGCATCCGGCTGCTGTCGTAGAGACCACCCTTCGAGGCACCGACGTCGGAGTCGGCCAGCATTGCCGCGAAAGGTGCCGGCAATCCTGCCTTGACCAGCAGGGCGGCGTAATCGGCCTCCGGCAGGTCGCGGTACTCGATCGGCCTGCCAGACAGGCGTGCCAGCTCGGCCGCGAATTCGGCAAGGGTGAAGGCCTCGTCGCCGGCCAGCTCGTAGATCCTGCTGCCCTGCTCCACGCCAGTCAGCAGCACCTTGGCCGCCGCCTCGGCATAGTCCTCGCGGGCTGCCGCAGAGATCCGCCCAGCGCCCGAGCCGCCGGACAGGACGCCAAGCTGCAAAGCCGACGCGGCCGCTCCGAGATAGTTCTCGGTGTACCAGCCATTGCGCAGCACAGCCGACGGAATGCCGGAATCGAGCAACATCGCCTCCGTCTCGACATGCTCGCGCCTCAGCGCCAACGGCGAGACTTCACCGTGCAGCAGGCCCGTATAGGCGATCATTCCGACACCGGCCTCCCGCGCCGCCGCGATGGCGTTGCGATGCTGTGGGACGCGCTGGCCGACCGCGCTGCTGGAGATCAGCAGCAGGCGGTCGACGCCGGCATAGGCCGCGCCCAGGCTTGCCGGGTTGTCATAGTCGGCTTCGCGCAGCTCGATGCCCAGGGCGGCGAGTTCCGCGGCAGCGCTCCGCGAGCGCACGGAGGCCACGATCCGGGCCGGTTCCGTCGCCGCCAGCAGATGACGGATGACCAGCCTGCCGAGCTGGCCGCTGGCGCCGGTGACGAGGATGCGCGGGGTCGAACTGGTCATCGGTAACTCCTGAGAGATGGTCTTTCGTTGAAGACTGGTCTCAAATAGAGGCCGACCGGCCAATCTGTAAGGAGGCAGCTTTTCGTGTCCAGGTTATCCGAAGGGAACCCACCGACCTCGATGCAGGCCGAATTCGCCACGCATCTCCAGCGCTGGCGGGAGTTGCGCCTCGACCCGTCGAACTGCCCGGTACGCGACGTGCTCGATCACATCGGCGGCAAGTGGACGACGCTGATCCTGATCGTACTGGCGACCCGGGAGCACCGCTTCAGCGAGATCCGGCGCGCGATGCCGGACATCTCCAAGCGCATGCTGACCGAGTCGCTG
>QFCS01001075.1_pt1 | contig 56563 bp, 48 predicted proteins | sample 3576561 | NCBI WGS metagenome assembly QFCS01 | reverse complement strand
GCTTTAGTGATACTCATGTGTCACATGGCTTCGCCACGCTCACAGGAGCACCCACACAAATCACTTGCTTATTCTGTTAAAGATCAGGGCTTTAGCTTCGCTTCAAACCGCGTCGCCGTCACCAGGGAGGCGCATTCTACGCACCTCCCAGAAAGCGTCAACAAGCTTTTTCGGCTTATTTATCAAGTTTCTGATTTAAAACGATTTATAGATTGAAAAAGATCGTTGCACAGATAGAAAGCGGGCTCCGGGCGTTTTCTGCGGTTAAAAAAGCAGCAGAAGAACGGCGCCGCCCGGGGCTCGGGCGCACAATGAGTGCCTATATGGAGCCGCCTATTGAGGAGAACCCATGGCAGCGGACCCTTCCTTTACCGTCATCGGCCACCGCGGCGCACGCGGGCACGCCCCCGAAAACACTTTGCTCGCGATCGACACGGGCATCCGGCTCGGTTCGCACATGGTCGAGATCGACGTGCAGCTGCATTCGGGCGAGCTGATCGTGATCCATGATTTACGCGTCGATCGCACGACCAACGGACACGGACGAGTCGACGCCCTTTCCTTGGCGGAGCTGCGCGCCCTGGACGCGGGCCAGGGCCAGCGCATTCCGACGCTCGGTGAAGTCCTCGATCTCGTCGAGGGCCGGGTTCCGGTCAATATCGAGCTCAAGACCGGTGCCGGAACGGCCGAGGCGGTCGCCGCACACCTGCGCGGACTCCTGGAAGCCAATGCCACGCCCGAGCAGTTCCTGGTGTCGTCCTTCCATCTGCCGGAGCTCTATGAGTTCCGCCAGCTATTGCCTCAGGTACCGATCGGCGTGCTGCTGTGCGGCGTGCCGCTCGATTGGGCGGCCTGCGCGGCGGAGCTTCAGGCCGAGTGCGTGAATCTGTCGGACGAGTTCGTCGACGAGCGGCTGATCGCCGACATCAAGAACCAAGGACGCCGCGTGTACGTCTATACGGTCAACGAGCCCGAGGACATGCACCGCCTACGCGCCATGGGTGTCGACGGGGTCTTCACCGACTATCCGGACCGGGCTCTCAAGCTCATCGCGCAATGAACACTCCAAGGCTCGTCATGTAACGAGCCTGTCATGACCGCTCTCTCTACTGAGCAAGCGCTGCCCTTCAGAATGAACGCCATGGACGCCCCTTCGAAACTCGAATTCCAAGCCACCGATCTCTTCATCAACCGCGAGCTTTCGCTGCTCGAGTTCAACCAGCGCGTACTCGAACAGGCCAAGGACGAAAGCGTTCCGCTGCTCGAACGTCTGAAGTTCCTGTGTATCTCGAGCTCGAACCTCGACGAGTTCTTCGAGATTCGCGTCGCCGGCCTGATGCAGATGGCCGAAGCCGGTGGCACCGTGCAGCGTGGCCCGGACGGCATTTCGCCCCAGGAAGCGCTCGGCGCCATCAGCACGCGCGCGCATACGCTCGTCGACGAGCAGTACCGCGTCTTCAACGACGTGCTCGTGCCCGCGCTCGACAAGGAGCGCATCCGCTTTCTGCGCCGCTCGGAATGGACGCCGGAACAGGAGGCCTGGCTGCGCCAGTACTTCAACACCGAGCTGCTGCCGGTGCTGTCGCCGATCGGGCTCGATCCGGCGCATCCGTTTCCGCGCCTGCTCAACAAGTCGCTCAACTTCATCGTTTCGCTGTCGGGCAAGGACGCGTTCGGCCGCAACATCCAGTTCGCGATCGTGCAGGCTCCGCGCGCCCTGCCGCGCCTGATCCAGCTGCCGAAGGAGTTGCCGGGCAGCGGGCCGCACGACTTCACGTTCCTGTCGTCGGTGATTCACGCCTACGTCGACGACGCGTTCCCTGGCATGCAGGCCACCGGCTGCTACCAGTTTCGCGTCACGCGCAATTCGGATCTGTTCGTCGACGAGGAAGAAGCCACCGATCTGGCCGAAGCGCTCGAAGACGAGCTGTCTCAGCGCCAGTGGGGTGACACCGTCCGCCTCGAAGTGGCCGACAACTGTCCCGAGCCGCTGTGGACCTACCTGATGAAGGAGACGCAGCTGACGCCGGCCGACGTCTACCAGGTCAACGGGCCGGTGAATCTCATGCGGCTCATGGCGATTCCCGATCAGGTCGACCGGCCCGAGCTCAAGTACGCGCCGTTCACGGCGCGCGTGCCGAAGGCGTTGACGGGGGGCGACATCTTCGCCGCGATCCGCGAGCGCGATCACCTGCTGCATCACCCTTACGATTCGTTCACCCCGGTGCTCGAGCTGCTGCGCCAGGCCGCACGCGATCCCAAGGTGCTCGCGATCAAGCAGACGCTGTATCGCACCGGCGCGAAGTCGCCGGTCGTCGAAGCCCTGATGGAAGCGGCGCGCAACGGCAAGGAAGTGACCGTCGTCGTCGAGCTGCGCGCGCGCTTCGACGAGGCCGACAATTTGAATCTCGCCGAGAAGCTCGAGGAAGTCGGCGCGCACATCGTCTACGGCGTGGTCGGCTACAAGACGCACGCCAAAATGTGCCTGATCGTGCGTCGCGAAGAGGCCACCGGCGGCAAGACGCCGGGCCTGCGCTATTACGCCCACCTGGGCACCGGCAACTACCATCCACGCACGGCGCGCATGTACACCGACTACGGCCTGTTCACGTCGGACCAGGAACTCTGCCGAGACGTGCACGCGGTGTTCCTGCAACTCACGAGCCTCGGCCGCATCGGCAAGCTGCACTGCCTGCTGCAATCGCCGTTCACGCTGTTCGATCAGATGAAGGCGCGCATCGATCGCGAGATCGAAAACGCGAAGAAGGGCAAGCCGGCGCGACTCATCGCCAAGATGAATTCGCTGGTCGAAGCCGAGATGATCAAGAAGCTCTACGAGGCTTCGCAGGCCGGCGTGCAGGTGGACCTGATCGTGCGTGCGATGTGCTCGGTGCGGCCGGGTGTTCCGGGCCTGTCGGAGAACATCCGCGTGCGCTCGGTGATCGGCCGCTTCCTCGAGCATCACCGCGTGTTCTATTTCCACAACGACGGCACCGGCGAGATCCTGCTGTCGAGTGCGGACTGGATGGAGCGCAATCTGTATCGGCGCGTCGAGATCGCCTTCCCGATTCGCGACAAGAAGCTGCGCGCGAAGGTGCTCGGGCAGCTCGAAGCCTATCTGGCCGACACCGCGCAGAGCTGGCTGCTGCAGTCGAACGGGCAGTACGTTCGCGCAGCTCCGGCAAAGGGCGCGGAAGCCGGCAAGCCGGTACAGCTGCAGTTTCTCGAGGACAACTGAGCTTCACGCGTCAGTCGTGCATAACGAAAAAGCCCCGCTAAATGCGGGGCTTTTTCGTTGCAGCTTCTACCAAGCCTTGCTTGAACCACCGGAGGCATCGCTTGCGATGCCTCCGTCAAACAATGCGCTTTTTCTATTCGTTGTGAGCTTCGCTCACAACGAATAGTACATGTCGAACTCGATCGGATGCGTCGTCATGCGGAAACGCGTGACTTCCTGCATCTTGAGTTCGATGTAAGCGTCGATCAGATCGTCGGTGAACACGCCGCCCTTGGTGAGGAACGCGCGGCTCTTGTCGAGCGCTTCGAGCGCCATGTCGAGGCTGTGGCAGACGCGCGGGATCAGCGCATCTTCTTCCGGCGGCAGATGGTAGAGATCCTTGTCCGACGGATCGCCGGGGTGGATCTTGTTTTCGATGCCGTCGAGGCCGGCCATCATCATCGCCGCGAAGGCGAAGTACGGGTTGGCGCTCGAGTCGGGGAAGCGCACTTCGATGCGGCGGCCCTTGGGGTTCGCAACATACGGAATGCGGATCGAGGCCGAACGGTTGCGGGCCGAGTAGGCCAGCATGACCGGCGCTTCGAAGCCCGGAACCAGGCGCTTGTAGCTGTTGGTGCCCGGGTTGGTGAAGGCGTTGAGCGCCTTGGCGTGCTTGAGGATGCCGCCGATGTAATACAGCGCGGTTTCGGACAGGCCGCCGTAGCCGTCGCCCGAGAACAGGTTCTTGCCATTCAGCGAGAGCGACTGGTGCACGTGCATGCCGGAACCGTTGTCACCGACGATCGGCTTGGGCATGAAGGTGGCCGTCTTGCCGAACGAGTGAGCCACGTTCTGCACGACGTACTTGAGCTTGAGGACGTCGTCGGCCTTCTGCAGCAGGGTGCCGAACTTGACGCCGATTTCGCACTGGCCGGCCGTGGCCACTTCGTGGTGGTGCACTTCGACCGACATGCCCACTTCTTCGAGCGTGTCGCACATGGCCGAGCGGATGTCCTGCAGCGCGTCGACCGGCGGAACGGGGAAGTAACCACCCTTCACGCCCGGACGGTGGCCGGTGTTGCCGGTTTCATAGGCCTTGCCGGAGTTCCAGGACGCGTTCTCGGCGTCGATCTCGACGAAGCAGCCCTTCAGGCCCGAATCCCAGCGGATCGAGTCGAAGATGAAGAATTCGTTTTCGGGGCCGAAGTAAGCGGTGTCGGCGATGCCGGTCGAGGCCAGGTAGGCCTGGGCGCGCTTGGCGAGCGAACGCGGGTCGCGCGAGTAGCCCTGCATGGTGGCCGGCTCGATGACGTCGCAGGTGATGACCAGCGTCGGGGTTTCGAAGAACGGATCGACGAAGACAGTGGTCGGGTCCGGCATCAGGATCATGTCGGATTCGTTGATGCCCTTCCAGCCGGCGATCGACGAGCCGTCGAACATCTTGCCGTCGGTGAACACGGACTCGTCGACGGTCGAAGCCGGCACGGTCACGTGCTGCTCTTTACCGCGCGTGTCGCAGAAGCGGAAGTCAACGTACTTCACGCTCTTTTCGGAAATTAGTTTCAGTACTTCTTTACCCGAAGACATGTCTTCTCCTGCAAGGGTCGGGGGTGGATTTGAATGGGCCGCTGCGGGAGCCCCCTGCCCCGGTTCGGCGGGGCAGAGCGCAGCACGTTCTATGCCAGAGAAAACCTCTAAGCATAGTAGCGGAGCCGCAAAGGGCGGCCAGTGTGCCTATCGGGCCGGCGAGCTGACAACCTCGGTGCCGCTGCCGGCCAGCGTGGCCTTCACCGCCGACTGGTAAGCGGCATTGAGACCGTCTCGCGTGGACAGCGTGAGATTCAGATTACGCAGCAGGCCGTCGCCGACGCCGTAGATCCAGGCGTGCACGGTGAGCGGCTGGCCGCGCTCCCAGGCGCTCTGGACGACGTCGGACTGGCAGACGTTGGTGACTTGCTCGAGAACGTTGAGCTCGCAAAGCCGATCGTGACGCTTCGGCAGTTCGGCGATCACGCTGAGCTGGTCCATATACATGTCCTGCACGTCGCGCACGTGGTACAGCCAGTTCTCCACCAGCCCGAGCCTGCGAGCACCCTCGACCACCGCGCGCACACCGGCGCAGCCGTAATGGCCGACGACCATGATGTGCTCGACCTTGAGCACGTCGACCGCGAACTGGATGACCGACTGCGCGTTGAAGTCGCTGTGGACGACCAGGTTGGCGATGTTGCGATGGACGAACACTTCGCCGGGTGGCAAGCCGAGGATTTCGTTGGCCGGCACACGAGCATCGGCACAGCCGATCCACAGATACTTCGGCGCATGCTGGCAGGCCAGCTTGTTGAAGTAATCCGGGTCTTCCTTGAGCCGGGCTTCGCGCCAGAGGCGATTGCTGGCGAACAGATCGTCGAGGTCGTTCATGGGCGCCGATCATAGCCGCAGCCGATGACGATCCGCTCCGGTATGGAGTGCCCAGTCGCTATACTCCGCGGCCCGCTGCACGCCACTTTCCGTCATGACCTTCCAAGACCTGATCCTCAAGCTGCAGACCTTCTGGGCCAGCCACGGCTGCACGATCGTCCAGCCGCTGGACATGGAGGTCGGCGCCGGCACCTTCCATTGGGCGACCTTCCTGCGCGCGCTCGGCCCCGAAGCCTGGAGCACCGCCTACGTGCAGCCGAGCCGCCGCCCGACCGACGGCCGCTACGGCGAGAACCCGAATCGCCTGCAGCACTACTACCAGTTCCAGGTGCTCATGAAGCCGAGCCCGCCGAACATCCAGCAGCTGTACCTGGACTCGCTCAAGGCGCTCGGCTTCGACCCGCTCGTGCACGACATCCGCTTCGTCGAAGACAACTGGGAATCGCCGACGCTCGGCGCCTGGGGCCTGGGCTGGGAAGTCTGGCTCAACGGCATGGAGGTCACCCAGTTCACCTACTTCCAGCAGGTCGGCGGCATCGAGTGCAAGCCGGTGTCGGGCGAGATCACCTACGGCCTCGAACGCCTGGCGATGTACATCCAGGGCAAGGAAAGCGTCTACGACCTGGTCTGGTCGCGTGACCCCAAAACCGGCCGCGAAGTCACCTACGGCGACGTCTACCACCAGAACGAAGTCGAGCAGAGCACCTACAACTTCGAGCACGCCGACACCGCGACCCTGTTCGATCGCTTCACCAAGGCCGAGGCCGAGGCCCAGCGCCTGCTCGCGCTGGCGACGCCGCTGCCGCTGCCGGCCTACGAGCGGACGATCCAGGCCAGCCACACCTTCAACCTGCTCGATGCGCGCGGCGCGATCAGCGTGACCGAGCGCGCGAGCTACATCCTGCGCGTGCGCACGCTCGCCCGCGGCTGCGCCGAGGCGTATTACAACTCGCGTGCCCGTATTGCCGGCTTCGCGCCGCTGCCGGCCGGCAAGGCCGCTTGAACTGCCTCTCGTACTTCAACAGCGGTTCAGCGAAACTCGCGTCTGATCGCCCACCCTCGGTCCGGGCGCTCCAATAGCCTCACACAATCGTTCAATAATTTAAGATCAATTTTATTTAACATTGGAAGCGCATTATCGTGGGCGCACACCTCGCCACTTTTGCCAGGAGAAACCAATGTCGAACGATGCCAAGTGCCCCTTTTCCGGTTCCGCCGCGGGCGGCTCCGGCCCCAAGCCGGCGGTCCGTACCAACAAGGACTGGTGGCCCAATTCCCTCGATCTGAGCATTCTCAACACGCCGTCCGCCGGCCCCGAATCGGCTGATTCGGCCGGTTACGCCAAGGCCTTCAAGTCGCTCGACCTCGAGGCCGTCATCCAGGATCTGCACGCGCTGATGACCGATTCGCAGGACTGGTGGCCGGCCGACTACGGCCATTACGGCCCACTGTTCATCCGCATGGCCTGGCACTCGGCCGGCACCTACCGCATCCACGACGGCCGCGGCGGCGCCTCGGCCGGCGAACAGCGCTTCGCCCCGCTCAACAGCTGGCCGGACAACGGCAACCTCGACAAGGCGCGCCGCCTGCTCTGGCCGATCAAGCAGAAGTACGGCAGCAAGCTGTCCTGGGCCGATCTGATGATCCTGGCCGGCAACGTCGCGCTCGAATCGATGGGCTTCAAGACCTTCGGCTTCGGCGGCGGCCGCGCCGACGTCTGGGAGCCGCGCTTCACCAACTGGGGCGCCGAGACCGAATGGCTCGCCACCAGCGACAAGGCCAACAGCCGCTACTCGGGCGATCGCGCGCTCGAAAACCCGCTCGGCGCCGTGCAGATGGGCCTGATCTACGTGAACCCGGAAGGCCCGGACGGCAAGCCCGATCCGGTGGCCTCGGGCCGCGATATCCGCGACACCTTCGGTCGCATGGCGATGGACGACGAGGAAACCGTCGCGCTCGTCGCGGGCGGCCACACCTTCGGCAAGGCGCACGGCGCCGGTGATCCGAAACTGGTCGGGGCGGAGCCCGAGGGCGCGGGCGTCGAGCAGATGGGTCTGGGCTGGATCAATACGCATGAAACCGGCATCGGCGGCCACACGACCACGAGCGGCATCGAAGGCGCCTGGAAGCCGAACCCGACGACCTGGGACAACGGCTACTTCGAGACCCTGTTCGGCTACGAATGGGAGCTCACCAAGAGCCCGGCCGGCGCGCATCAATGGAAGCCCAAGGGCGATGCCGGCGCCGGCACCGTGGTCGACGCGCACGATCCGAAAAAGTCGCATCAGCCGATGATGACCACGGCCGACCTTGCGCTGCGCTTCGACCCTGTCTACGAAAAGATTTCGCGCGACTTCATGGCCAACCCGGCCAAGTTCGCCGATGCCTTCGCGCGCGCCTGGTTCAAGCTCACGCACCGCGACATGGGTCCGAAGGTCCGCTACCTCGGCAAGCTGGTGCCCAAGGAAGACCTGATCTGGCAGGACCCGGTGCCGGCCGTGAACCATCCGCTGGTCGATGCTGGCGACATCGCGGCGCTCAAGGCCAAGCTGCTCGAATCGGGCCTGTCGCCCTCGCAGCTCGTCAACACCGCCTGGGCTTCGGCCTCGACTTTCCGCGGCAGCGACCTGCGCGGCGGCGCCAACGGGGCGCGCATTCGCCTGGCTCCGCAGAAGGACTGGGAGGTCAACCAGCCGGCCGAACTCGCCAGGATTCTCGACACGCTCGAAGGCATCCGGAACGGCTTCAACGCCAGCGCCACCGGCGGCAAGCAGATTTCGCTGGCCGACCTGATCGTGCTGGGCGGCGCAGCGGGCATCGAGGCCGCCGCGAAGAAGGCCGGCCATGACGTGAAGGTGCCGTTCACGCCGGGCCGCACGGATGCGACGGCCGAGCAGACCGACGCCGAATCCTTCGCCGTGCTCGAGCCGGTGGTCGACGGCTTTCGCAACTACGTGCGCAAGGGCCTCGAAACGTCGGTGTCCGAAAAGCTCATCGACAAGGCCAGCCTGCTCAAGCTCAACACGGCCGAGATGACCGTGCTGGTCGGCGGCCTGCGCGCCCTCGATGCGAACACCGGGCAGTCCAAGAACGGCGTGTTCACCAAGCGCCCGGGCTCGCTGACGAACGATTTCTTCGTCAACCTGCTCGACATGCGTACGGTCTGGAAGCCGACCGAAAAGGATCCGCACCTGTTCGAAGGCCGCGACCGCAAGAGCGGCGAGTTGCGCTGGACCGCGACGATCGCCGACCTCGTGTTCGGCTCCAACGCCCAGCTGCGCGCGATCGCCGAGGTCTACGCCAGCGACGACAGCCAGGGTGCGTTCGTGAAGGACTTCGTGAGCGCCTGGAACAAGGTCATGGAGCTCGATCGCTTCGACCTCAGGGCGTAAGGCCGCCGTTCTCCTCTCCTCCGGGAGAGGGTCGGGGTGAGGGACTCGCAGTCATGGCCAGGCTTGGCGACTCCTGCGAATCCCTCATCCGTCGTGACGCGACACCTTCTCCCGGAGGGGGAAGGAAATGCGAGTCCACCGGCGCCGCAGTTGGCGCTGCCCGGACGATCACCGACAATTGCGCCCCCTTTGATTCTGGTTTCACCGCATGCCGCTCGACCTGCTGTTCGAACTCGGCGCCGAAGACCTGCCGGCCCGCTTCGTCGCCCCTCTTTCCAAGGCGCTCACCGACGGCATCGCGGGCGGCCTGGCTCGTCGTGGCGTCAGCGTCGGCTCGGCCCTGTCCTTCGCCACCCCGCGCCGGCTCGCGGTGCTGATCGCCGATGTCGCCGCCCAGCAGCCCGACCAGCTGCAGGAGCGCGCAGGACCAGCACTCGCCGCCGCGTACAAGGACGGCAAGCCGACGCCGGCGGCGCTCGGTTTCGCGCGCTCCTGCGGTGTGGCGATCGAGGCCATCGGCGAGAAGGACGGCAAGCTGCATTTCTCCAGGACCCAGCCCGGCCAGCCGACCGCAGAACTGCTGCCGGCGATCTTCGAGGAAACGCTCAAGCAGATGGACGAACTCGTGCCCAAGCGCATGCGCTGGGGTTCGGGCACCGAGACCTTCGTGCGCCCTGTGCAGTGGCTGCTGTGCCTGCTCGGTGGCGACGTGGTGCCGCTGAGCCGCTTCGGCCTCGAATCGGGCCGCATCAGCTACGGCCACCGCTTCCACGCCCCGACCGCGATCGCGCTGTCGGAGCCGCGTGATTACGAGCCCGCACTGCGCAAGGCGCATGTCTGGGCCGATTTCGCCTCGCGGCGCGACAACATCCGAAAGCAGATCGAATCCAAGGCAGGCCAACTCGGCGGCCACGCGCGCATCACCGAAGATCTGCTCGACGAAGTCACCGCCCTGGTCGAGTGGCCCATCGTCATCGCGGGCGACATGGAGCAGCGCTTCATGCGCCTGCCGCCCGAGGTCATCGTCTCGACGGTCGAGACCAACCAGCGTTATTTCACGCTGTTCTCGGACGCTGCCAACACCCAGCTGCTGCCGTACTTCATCACCATCGCGAACATCGAATCGTCCGACGTCGGCCAGGTAATCGCCGGCAACGAGCGCGTGGTGCGCCCGCGCCTGACCGATGCGCTGTTCTTCTACGAGCAGGATCTCAAGCAGCCGCTGTCGGCCTATGTCGAGAAGCTCGCCGCGGTGACCTTCCAGAAGGAGCTCGGCAGCATCGCCGAGAAGTCCGCACGCGTGAGCAAGCTCGCGCGCAAGATCGCCGCGCTCGTCGATGACTCGCTGGTCGCCGACGTCGGCCGCGCCGCCGATCTGGCCAAGGCCGATCTCGTCACCAAGGTGGTGTTCGAGTTCCCCGAGCTGCAGGGCCTCATGGGCGGCTACTACGCGAGCGCCGGAGGCGAGCCGCAGGCGGTGGCCACCGCGATTCGCGAGCACTACCTGCCGACCCAGCAGGGCACGCCGATTCCGTCGACCGCCCAGGGCCGCATCGTCGCGCTCGCCGACAAGCTCGATACGCTGGCCGGCATCTTCGCGATCGGCCAGAAGCCCACCGCGAGCAAGGACCCGTTCGCACTGCGCCGGGCCGCGCTCGGCGCGCTGCGCATCCTCGTCGAAGGCGAGCTCGACCTCGATCTGCAGGACCTGCTCGAACAGGCGCTGATCGCCCAGCCCGCCGGCAACCGCGCCGAAGCGACCATCGACGATCTCTACGCCTTCTGCCTCGAGCGCCTGCGCAGCTACAGCGAAAGCCGCGGTGCGAGCGCGGAGGCCTTCGAGGCCGTGCGCGCGAGCGGCGTCACGCGGCCGCTCGATTTCGAACGCCGCCTGCAGGCCCTGCTGCGCTTTCTGCCGAGCGACGAGGCCAAGAGCCTCGCGGCCGCCGACAAGCGCGCGCGCAACATCCTGCGCCAGGCCGGCGATACACCGACCACGATCAAGCCCGACCGCTTCGAAGTCCCCGCCGAGCACGCGCTGTTCGAAACCCTGCAGCGCGTCGAATCCGCGCTCGCCCCGCTGAGGGCGGCGCGCGACTACGGCGCCATGCTCAGCGAGCTCGCCACGCTCAAGCAGCCGGTCGATGCCTTCTTCGATGCGGTGATGGTGATGGCCGAGGACGCGCAGGTGCGCAGCAACCGCCTGGGCCTGCTGGCCAGGCTCGATGCCTTGTGCCGCGAGGTCGCGGACTTGTCGCTGCTGCCGGGTTGATCGGACTCGCCCGGCGATGAAATTCGTTTTTCTCGATCGAGACGGCGTCATCAACGAGGACTCCGACGACTACATCAAATCGGTCGCCGAGTGGCGGCCGATTGCGGGCAGCATCGAGGCCATCGCCAAGCTTTCGCAGGCCGGCTGGCGCATTTACATCGTCACCAACCAGTCCGCGATCGGTCGCGGCTATATGGATTTCGACGGCCTGTTCGCGATCCATGACCGGCTTCAGAAGCTCTGCGCCGAGCTGGGCGGGCGCATCGACGGCATCGAATTCGCGCCCGAGCACCCGGATCACGCAAGCGATATGCGAAAGCCCAATCCGGGCATGCTGCGCGACCTTGCCAAGCGGTTGCAGATCAAGCTCGACGAGGTTTTCTTCGTCGGCGACAGCTACTCGGACATCGAGGCCGCCCGTGCCGCCGGGGCTCGTCCTGTTTTGGTGCGAACCGGCAAGGGTCGACGCACTGAAACAAAGCATTCCCTGGAAGGCGTGCCGGTTTATGACGACCTGGCGCAGTTTGGAGCTGCCTTGCTGGCCAGCTGATAGCGCACCAAATTAGCGCATTCCGCAGGCCGCGTAGTCCTCGCGACGACGCTCGATCTCCACGCCGACGTCCTGCACCGGGATCGCACCGGGCTTGTGGATGACCAGCCGCAGCTTCAGCAGCAGCGGGAATTCTTTGTAGAGCGTGCGCGCAAGCCTTTCGGCCAGGGCTTCGAGCAGCGCCGGCCGGTATTCGGTCGCCACTTTCTCGACGGTGGATTGGATCGCCGAGTAGTCGAGCGCATCGCGCACGTGGTCGCTCGCGGCTGCGGAGTTGAAATCGGTGCCGAGATCGAGATCGAAGATCAGCGGGCGCATGAGCCCGCGCTCCCAGTCGTGCACGCCGATGATGGTCTCGACCTTGAGGCCGCGAATGAAGACGGTGTCCATGAGAGATGCCGGGAGACGGGAGACGGGAGACGGGAGACGGGAGACGGGAGACGTCCAGCTTACGCCGCGGCCATGGGCGGGCGCAGCAATTCGAGCGGCCAGCGCGCCGTGGTGAACAACTTGCCGGAGGCCGGCCGGGCTTCGGCCAGGCGGGCCCAGCCGGCGTAAGCGATCATCGCCGCGTTGTCGGTGCAGAAAGCCGGGCGCGGAAAGAACAGGCCCGCGCCGCGACGCTCGGCCAAGTCCGCGAGCCGGGCGCGCAAGCGCTGGTTCGCCCCGACGCCGCCCGCGACGATCAGCGCCGCATGGCCGGTCTGCTGCAGGGCGCGATCGCACTTGATCGCCAGGGTTTCGGTGACGGCCTCTTCGAAGCCGCGCGCGATGTCGGCCTTGTCCTGCTCGCTCGCGCCGGCCGGCAGCGCGGTCAGCACCGCGGTCTTGAGCCCGCTGAAGCTGAAATCGAGGCCCGGGCGATCGGTCATCGGACGCGGAAACTTGAAACGCCCGGGCGCACCGCCTTCGGCGAGCCGGGCCAGGTGCGGGCCGCCCGGATACGGCAGGCCCATCATCTTGGCGGTCTTGTCGAAGGCTTCACCGACCGCGTCGTCCAGGCTTTCGCCGAGCAGCGTGTAGCGGCCGACGCCTTCGACCGACACCAGCAGGGTGTGCCCGCCCGACACCAGCAGGGCGACGAACGGAAATTCGGGCTTGGGGTCTTCGAGCATCGGCGCCAGCAGATGCCCTTCCATATGATGCACGGCGATCAGCGGCAGGTCGTGCGCGAGCGCGATGCCGGCCGCGACCGAAGCACCGACCATGAGCGCCCCGATCAGGCCCGGTCCGGCCGTGTAGGCCACGCCCGAGAGATCGGAAAACCGCAGGCTCGCCTGCGCCAGGGCCTCGCGCAGCAGCCCGTTGACCCGGCGGATGTGATCGCGCGAGGCGAGTTCGGGCACCACGCCGCCGTACTGCGCATGCAGCGCGATCTGCGAATGCAGCGTGTGCGAGAGCAGTCCGCGCTCGCCGTCGTAGAGGGCGGCGGCGGTTTCGTCGCAGGAGGTTTCGAGGGCCAGGACGGGCATGGGGCGCGTATTGTGCCCATCGGCGCGACGGCCGGCGAGCCGCGATCCAGCGCCATCTTCCATCCAGGCTTTGCATTGCGCGCGGCTCGCGCATAAAATCGCCGCCCCTTTGGGCCCAGCCCTGTGTCAAGAGCGAGCTTCACCTTATGCCGACTGTCCGCGTCCGCGAAAACGAACCCTTCGAAGTTGCCCTGCGCCGCTTCAAGCGCACCTGTGAAAAGGCCGGTGTGCTGACCGACGTGCGCAAGCACGAGTTCTTCGAGAAGCCGAGCCAGGAGCGCAAGCGCAAGCGCGCTGCCGCCGTGAAGCGCCAGCTCAAGAAGGTTTCGCGCGACGTCACCCGCCGTCAGCGCCTGTACTAGCGCTGCGCGCAGCGTGGAGGGGCCCCATGCGCAGCATGGGATCCTAGCGTCGCGAGTCAGTGCTCTCGACGATTCAGCCTACCCCCTCACGCCATGGAGCATCCGATGTCCGATCTCAAGACTCGCGTCCTGGAAGACGTGAAAGCGGCCATGCGCGCGGGCGAAAAAGATCGCCTGTCGGTGCTGCGCATGCTCTCGTCCGAGCTCAAGAACCGCGAAGTCATCGACGCCATCGAGGTCACCGACGCCGTGGTCACGGCCACCGTCGAGAAGATGGTCAAGCAGCGTCGCGACTCCGAAAGCCAGTTCCGCGCCGGTAATCGTCCCGACCTGGCCGACAAGGAAGCTGCCGAAATCGTCATGCTGATGGGCTATCTGCCGCAGCAGCTGACCGAAGCCGAAGTGCTCGCCCTGATCGATCAGGCAATGGCCGAAACCGGCGCCGCGAGCGGCAAGGACATCGGCAAGGTCATGGGCTGGATCAAGCCCAAGGTCGCCGGCAAGACCGACATGGGCAAACTGTCCGGCCTGATCAAGACCAAGCTCGGCTGAAAAGCCGAGCTGCGCGATTTCGCGATCGCGCCGTTTAGGTTTATTCGCCGGGCTAGACTGCAGCGGTGTCCGGCAGAATTCCTCAAAACTTCATTCACGACCTCCTCGCGCGAACCGATATCGTCGAGGTGATCAGCTCGCGCCTGGAACTCAAGCGCGCGGGCCGTGAATACAAGGCGCTGTCGCCGTTCAGCAACGAAAAATCGCCCTCGTTCTTCGTCTCGCCGACCAAGCAGTTCTTCCATTGTTTTTCCTCGGGCAAGCACGGCAACGCCGTCGGCTTTTTGATGGAGTACGACCGGCTGACTTTCGTCGAAGCGGTCGAGGAGCTTGCCAAGCGTGCCGGCCTGGAAGTGCCGCGCGAAGGCGGCGGCGCGTTCGAGCGCCTGGTGCTCGACGGTCCGCTCGATGCGATGGCCGCGGCCGAGCGCTTCTTTCGCGAACAGCTGCGCAAATACCAACCCGCGGTCGATTACCTCAAGCAGCGCGGCGTTTCGGGTGACACCGCGAAGGTCTTCGGCATCGGCTACGCGCCGGAGAGCTGGGACGCGCTGACGCGCTTCTTCACCGATCCGAAGCACGCAATCGAGGCTGGTCTGCTGATCCAGAAGGACGGCGGGGGGTGCTACGACCGCTTCCGCAACCGCGTGATGTTCCCGATCCGCGATACGCGCGGCCGCGTGATCGCCTTCGGCGGGCGCACGCTCGGCGGCGATCCGGCCAAGTACCTCAACTCGCCCGAAACGCCGCTGTTCCACAAGGGCCGCAACCTGTTCGGGCTCTACGAGGCCAAGCAGTCGACCAAGGCCGAGCTGCCGCAGCTGCTCGTGGTGGAGGGCTACATGGACGTGGTCATGCTCGCCCAGCACGGCATTCGTGAAGTGGTCGCCACCCTGGGCACCGCGACCACGCGCGATCATCTCGCGCTGCTCTACAAATCCACGCGCAAGGTCGTGTTCTGCTTCGACGGCGACCGCGCCGGCCGCTCGGCCGCCTGGCGTGCGCTCGAGCAGGCGCTGCCCGAAGTGCATGGCGACCGCGAGTGCGTGTTCATGTTCCTGCCCGACGGGCATGACCCGGACACGCTGGTCCAGGAAATCGGGGCCGAGGCGTTTCGCGAACGAATCGGGCAGGCGCAGACGCTCAGCGCCTTCCTGCTCGGCGAGCTGTCCAAGCAGACCAACCTCGGCACGCTCGACGGCCGCGCCAAGCTCGCCTCGCTCGCCAAGCCGCATCTCGACAAGCTGCGTCCGGGTCCGCTGCAGACGCTGATGATCGACGAGCTCGCCCGGCTCACGCGGCTGCGGCGCGAAGACCTGCAGGTAGCCACGCCGGCATCCGCGGAACAGGCGCCCGCGGCCTACGCGGCTTCGCGCAAATCGGCTCCGCCGCGCCTCGAAGCCGGCGGCACCCGCCCAGTGCGCAGGGCCTTGCAATTGCTGCTCGAGCGCCCAGATATGGCCGATAGCGTCGACCAGCTCGAATTGCTGGCCAGCGCGGATGTCCACGGCATCGCCGCCCTGGTCGAGGCCCTGGACTTCTTCCACGAGAACCAGGGCGCGAATGCCGGGCAGCTGCTCGAGTACTGGCGCGGAACCCCCAAGGCGACGGCGCTCGAACAGCTCATGCGGCAGGAGGTGCAGCTCGATGACGCCGCGATCGAACGCGAATTCACCGACGTGATTCACCACTTGCGCCGCCGGGCGCTCAAAACGCGGCGCGACCACCTGCTGGCCGAAGCGCAGATTCGCTCGCTCAGCCAGGCGGAACTTGCCGAAGCCTCTGAGCTGACGCGCCAACTTTCGAGCCGACCTGCGGTCTAAGCCCACCTGCGACAAAAAGATGCTGGCCTTAAAACCGCATCGTCCAGTAAAATACGCAGTTCTCCGCCCAGTGCAACGGGCCGAGGCCTGCCCCGATACGAGCACCTGAATGAGCAATAGCGCCGAGAAGCAATCCCAGATCAAGGTTCTGATCGCCCTGGGCAAGGAAAAGGGCTATCTGACTTACGCCGAGGTCTCGGATCACTTGCCTGAAGTCGTCGATTCGGAGCAGATCGACGACGTCATCAGCATGATCCAGACGATGGGCATCCAGGTGCACGATGAAGCACCGGATGAAGAGAGCCAGCTGTTCTCCGAGCCCGCCGTCGTCGCCTCGGCCGAAGAAGAAGAAGACGCCGCCGAAGAAGCCGCCGCCGCGCTCGCCGCGAGCGACGATCAGTTCGGCCGCACGACCGATCCGGTGCGCATGTACATGCGCGAGATGGGCAGCGTCGAACTGCTCGACCGCGAAGGTGAAATCCGCATCGCCAAGCGCATCGAGGAGGGCCTGAACGAAGCCCTCTACGCGATGGCGATCTACCCCGAAACCGTGAAGATCCTGCTCGACGCCTACGCTTCCGTGGGCGAGGGCAAGCGCCGTCTGGCCGAAGTGATCACTGGCTTCTTCGATCCGAACGCCGAGCCGGTCGCCGAAGCGCCGCCGCCGCCGGTCGAGGAGGAAGAGGAAGAAGAGGAAGAAGACGACAACGCGGGCGGCGACGAGGAAGAAGAAGCCGTCGACACCGGCCCCGATCCGGAAGAGGCGCGCCTGAAGTTCGAAGAGCTGCAAAGCCTCTACGACACCGCCTGGAAGGCGTTGCAGAAGACCGGCGCCGACGACAAGAAGACGCTCGGCAAGCGCGAAGCGGTTGCCGACCTCATCATGACCTTCAAGCTGTCGCCGAAGATCGTCGACGAGATCAACCGCAACCTGCGCAACAAGATCGAGAACATTCGCGAGATCGAGCGCAGCGTCATGCGCATCTGCGTGATCGACGCGGGCATGTCGCGCGAGGAATTCCTCGGCAAGTACAAGGGCACCAAGCCCGACGATCACGATTGGCTCGAGAAGTCGATCCGCGCCAAGCGCAAGTATTCGGCCACGCTCGCCACGCGCCACGACGAGATCGTCGAGCTGCTCGGCCAGCTGACCAAGATCGAGAACGAGTTTTTGATCGCGGTCGACGAGATCAAGGACATCAACCGTCGCATGAACGTCGGCGAGGCCAAGGCCCGCCGCGCGAAGAAGGAAATGGTCGAGGCCAACCTGCGTCTCGTCATCTCGATCGCCAAGAAGTACACCAACCGCGGCCTGCAGTTCCTCGATCTGATCCAGGAAGGCAACATCGGCCTCATGAAGGCGGTCGACAAGTTCGAATACCGCCGCGGCTACAAGTTCTCGACCTATGCGACCTGGTGGATTCGCCAGGCCATCACGCGTTCGATCGCCGACCAGGCGCGCACCATCCGCATCCCGGTGCACATGATCGAGACGATCAACAAGCTCAACCGGATCAGCCGCCAGATGCTGCAGGAAATGGGTCGCGAGCCCACGCCCGAAGAGCTGGCGGTGAAGATGGAAATGCCCGAGGACAAGATCCGCAAGGTCTTGAAGATCGCCAAGGAACCGATCTCGATGGAAACGCCGATCGGCGACGACGAGGACAGCCACCTGGGCGACTTCATCGAGGACACCGCCGCGGTGTCGCCGCTCGAATCGGCCACCTCGTCGAGCCTTGCCGAAGCCACCCACCAGATTCTCGCGAGCCTCACGCCGCGTGAAGCCAAGGTGCTGCGCATGCGCTTCGGCATCGACATGAACACCGACCACACGCTCGAAGAAGTCGGCAAGCAGTTCGACGTCACGCGCGAGCGCATTCGCCAGATAGAAGCCAAGGCCTTGCGCAAGCTGCGTCACCCGAGCCGCGCGAATTACCTGCGCAGCTTCCTCGACGAGTAGACGGCGAGCAGCGAGCAGGCCCCGTGCAGCGCGGGATGCCGGCGACGCGAGTGAGCTTCACGAAAAAGCCCCGCGAAAGCGGGGCTTTTTCATTGCCGCGGGAACAGGCTCAGAAGCTGAAGCGGGCACCCAGGCGAGCTTCGTCGAGGCGCACGTCCGGATTGTTGCCGCCGGCGAGGCTGGTGTAGCGGTAGTCCGCGAAGATCGAGAAATGCTTGACGATCTCCACCGCGCCGCCAGCCGTGACTTCGAGGCCATCGACATCGCCGATGTCCACGTAGCCGATCTCGGTCATCAGTGTGAGCTTGTCGTTGAGCACCTTGCCCTGGGCGCCGAGGTGGCCGCCCCAGCCTTCGGACTTATCGTTCTCGCGGGTGACGGTCACGCTACCGAGCGGGCCCGTTACACGGGTCTTCACCTTCGACTCGAAGCCGATGTACTCGCCGTAGGCGTAGAACGGGGTTTCAGGGAAACGGAAGCCCAGGCCGCCGCGATACTGCTCGGTGCGCAGGTCGGCGTCGATCGTAGAACCCAGGAAGCCCCCGTCGAGGCCAATATCGTCGAACTTGTTCTTCTCGTACTCGCCGCTCAGGAAGAACAGGTCGGACAAACCGAACTTGCCCTTCACGCCCCAGCCATCGCCATCGTCGAAATCGAGCGCGTCGTCTCCGCTGCCGATCTTGGCCGACGAGAACGGAATCCAGTAGCCATCCAGATCGGCGGCGGCCTGAGCAGCAGTGAAAGGCACGGCAACCAGCGCCGTTGCCGCAATGAGGGAAAGGCGAAACTTCCTGAGGCTGTACATTGATCTCTCCTGATGAGGGGCATCGATCGCCTTTGGCGTCTTTCTTGACTGATGGCGACGGCTGCGGAGGATGAGACCGGGGCGCTGAACTCGGGCTGTATGTTTTTTACATGGCTCGATAATGAAAAGCCCCGGAAAATCCGGGGCTTCTCGATACTTCTTGATGTATCTATAGGACTAGAACAAGACCCTCACACCGAGCCGAACATTGCTGTAAGCATCGTCCTCGTCCGCGAAGCCGTCATTGAAATCAATCTTCAGATCGGTGTAGCGGAAGTCGATGAAGGCGCCGATGTTGGGCGTGAAATCGACCGAGCCGCCGATCAGATATTCCGGGCCATCCGCATCGATGTCGCCATCCGATAGGCTCACATAACCGATCTGCCCGTAGAGATTGACACCGGGCGATATCGGAAACGACAGCCGGCCATGGATACCGAAGCCGTCCGGCTCAAACTTGAGCCCTTCAAAATCCTGATCGACGTTGATGTACTCGGCATAGACCGCGCCGGTTCCTGTGGCCAGCGGCACCTGGAAACCGCCACCGAGGCGGAACTGATCGAGATCGGTATTGACCTTCCCTCCGCCGAACCTTTTGTCTTGCGAAGTCGACTGATACTCGCCGATGGCGAAGAAGTTGCCCTGATAACCCAGCGGGATCATGCCCTTCACGCCGAACCCGTCTCCTTCGAGCTTCACCGAATCGCCGGTGCCGTCATCTGTCTCGTAGGCACTGTACGGAATGTAGTAGCCATCGATATGGCCTTGCTCGTTTGCCCATGCTGCCGACGGAGCAGCCAGCGTAGCCAGCATCAGCAGCTTTTTGACGTTCATCCTAGTAATCTCCTGGAAAATTCCTTGCGCCGATACAGCCCGCTGAAAGCAGCGGTTCAGTCGGCCGCAGCCGTTTATCAAATCGAAACCCGCTGCTAAATGAACGTGCAGCACGCGGTCGATGCGGAGAGCGACATGGACTTTGCCGATCACGGTTCGCCTCGGGGTCTGCCGCGCAGCCCGTTTTGCCGTCCCCTCGCAACGGGCGCCAGCGCATGAAGACTCTCGCGCTCTACAACATCAAGGGTGGCGTCGGGAAATCGGCCGGAGCGGTCAACCTCGCCTACTTCGCGGCCGCCAGCGGACTGCGCACGGTGGTCTGGGATCTCGATTCGCAGGCCGCGTCGAGCTGGTATCTGCACGGCGACGGCCAGGCCGCCAAGGCCAAGAGCGTGCTTGCGGGCGACACGCCGCTCGGCCGGCTCGTGCGGCCCACGCCGTACGAAAAGCTCTCGGTGATCCCGGCCGAATTCAGTTACCGCTACTTCGACATCCTGCTCAAGAAGGTCGAGCCCCCGCGCGAGGCCTTCAAGCGACTGCTCAAGCCGTTCTCCGAGCAGTATTCGCTGGCGGTGCTCGACTGCCCGCCCGCGCTTTCGCACCTTGCCGACAACGTCTTCACCGCAGCCGACCTGATCCTGGTTCCGGTCGTACCGACGCACCTGTCGCTGCGCGCCTACGAGCAGCTGCGCGAATATTTCGAACAGGAAGGCTTTCCGCTGCGCAAGCTCATGCCGTTCTACTCGATGGCCGATCGCCGTCGTTCCCTGCATCGCGAGCTCATCGAGCAGCCGCCCGCGCTCATGAAGGGCATGGCGCAGTCGGTGGTTCCGTATTCGTCGATGGTCGAGCGCATGGGCGAGCATCGGGCCCCGATCGCGGCCTATGCGCCGAGCGAAGACCCGGCGCTGCTGGCTTACGCCGAGCTTTGGCTCGAAGTCAGCGCGGCGCTGAAGCTGTAGGAAAGCCGGCTTCGCCGAGCTCGAGCGTCGGGCGGGCGTGGGGTGACCCGCCGTTTCCAAGCTGATTCGAATGACGAAGGCGGGTCTCGGCCCGCCCGACGTATCGGCTAGATTTCGGCCGCGTCGGCCAGCGCGCTGAGCCGGGCGACGCGCTCGGCGAGCGCTTCGCCCGACTCCGCCGTCACCGTCGCATGGCCGACCTTGCGCTTGGGCTTGGCCGCCTTGTCGTAGAGATGCACGTGTACGCCTTCGATCGCGGCCAGCGCAGCGGTGTCGGGGGCCGAGCCGATGAAGTTCACCATCGCCGAATGCCCGCGCGCCGCGGTCGAGCCGAGCGGCAGGCCGGCGACCGCGCGCAAATGGTTCTCGAACTGCGAGCAGACCGCGCCTTCGATGCTCCAGTGCCCTGAGTTGTGCACGCGCGGGGCAATCTCGTTGGCGAACAGCTGGCCTTCGGCGACGAAGAACTCGAAAGCCAGCACGCCGACGTAATCGAGCTTCTCGATCACCCGGCGCGCGTAATCCTCGGCCTGGGCCTGCAGCGGATCGGCGAGCTGCGGCGTGGACAGGCGTAGGATGCCGTCGCGATGGCGGTTCTCGACCACCGGGTAGAACGCGAGTTCGCCGCCACGACCGCGCACGGCCAGACACGATATTTCGCGCTCGAACGGCACGAAGGCTTCGAGGATCAGCGGCTGGGCACCCAGGGCTGCCCAGGCGGCGTCGAGGTCATCCGGCTTGCGCAGTACCGCCTGGCCCTTGCCGTCGTAGCCCATGCGGCGCGTCTTGAGCACGGCGGGTAAACCCGTGACGCGCACGGCCATGCCGAGCGCCTGGCGCGTCGCCACCGGCAGATAGCGCGGAACCGGAATGCCGAGGTCGTCGAACAGCTTCTTCTCGTTCAGGCGATCCTGGGCGGTCGCCAGCGCCTGCGGCGGCGGATGCAACGGCCGGCGCGCGGCGACGAACTCGGCCGTGTGCGCGGGCACGTTCTCGAATTCGAAGGTGGCGACGTCGCAGCGCTCGCAGAACGCCTGCAGCGCGGTTTCGTCGAGGTACGGAGCCTGCAAGGTCTCGCCGAGCGAGGCGGCGCAGGCGTCCTCGGCCGGATCGACGAAGACGAAGCGCATGGCCAGCGGGTATCCCGCCAATGCGAGCATCCGGCCCAGCTGGCCGGCTCCGAGAATGCCGATCTTCATGAGGGTTCTTTCGACTTCAGGCCAGCGGCGGCAGGCTCAGCGGCGCATCGTCGAGCACCTTGCTCGTCTGCTGGGCGCGGAAATCTTCGAGCCGGGTCGCCAGCGCGGCGTCGCGCGTGGCGAGCATGCTGGCGGCGAGCAGGCCCGCGTTGGTGGCGCCGGCGACGCCGACGGCCAGGGTTCCGACCGGGATGCCAGCCGGCATCTGCACGATCGAGAGCAGCGAATCGAGGCCATTGAAAGCCTTCGACTGCACCGGCACGCCGAGCACCGGCAGCCGCGTCTTGGCGGCGCACATGCCCGGCAGATGAGCCGCGCCGCCGGCGCCCGCGATGATCACCTGCAGGCCACGCGCGACCGCGCTTTCGGCGTAGTCGAACAGCAGGTCGGGCGTGCGATGCGCCGAAACGACCTTGGCCTCGTACGGAACGCCGAGGTTTTCGAGTACGCGGACCGCGTGCGCCATGGTCTCCCAATCGGAACGGGAACCCATGATCACGCCCACCAGCGGCGCTTCGGTTTTGCTTGAGGAGGTCATGGCCGGCTTGGCAGCCCCGGCGGAGGAAAAGAGCCGGGGATTATTGCATCGCCAGATGACGGCTTCCACCTGGGGCGGGTTTCGGCCGGCTTTTCTTCTCTCTCTCCCGCCGGAAGAGGGACCGAGGGTGAGGGGCCCGCCGCGAAGCGCGGCTGTGCCTGAAACTGCCTCACCCCAACCCTCTCCCGAAGGGAGTGGGAGATGGAGATGGACAGGCCTACGGCGCCAGGTCGAACTCGGCGTTGACGCTCGCGCGGACGCGGATTTCGCCGGTGCTGATACCCATCTGGGCGTTGCCGTCGGCGGCTTCGGCGCGCATCGCCATCGCCTTGACCATGGGCACCGGCGGCGAGGAGCCGTTCTCGGCGATGCTGCGGACGCCGCCGAGCTTCACGCCGAGCGTGCTCGCGAGCAAGCTCGCCTTGGCCTGCGCGTCCTTGGCGGCTGCGGCGAGCGCCTGGTTCTCCAGCTCCTTGGCCTTGGACGATTCGAGCTGCGGCGGCTGCACCTGGTTCACACCGGACTTGGTGGCCGCGAGCAGGAACGCGCCGAGCTTGTCGAGGCTCGTGATGCGCAGCTCGATGTCGCGGCTCACGCGGTAACCGGTCAGCTGGTTGCGACGCTCCTTCTCGTCCCAGACGTATTCGGGCTGGATGCTCACGCCGGTGGTGGTGATCTGCTCGTCCTTGGCGCCGAGCTTCTTGGCCTCGGCCAGATAGGTGCGCACGACCTTGTTGACCTCGGCTTCGGCGGTCGCCACGTCGGCGCTCAGCTGGGTCACGCCGAGTTGCAGGCGCGCGCGATCGGGCACGGCGGAGACTTCGCCGTCACCGCTCACGCTGACGAAGCGAGGGCGCTCGGGCGGCGGCGGGAAGCCCGTAGCCTGGGCCAGCGCGCCGGCGCTGAAGCTGGCGAGCAGGGTTCCGAGCAGCAGGTTCTTCATCGGGGCTTTCAGCGGAGTTTTCATGGCGCCTTTCATTGGAGTCTTCATTTTTCAGGACAGTCCTTTGTTCTTCGATTGACCGGCCATGCCGGGGCGATGTTCCCCGATCACCTTGACCGGGTCACCATCATGCAAAGTCTCGGCGCCGCGAACCACCACGGCTTCCTGCGGGCTCACCGGGCCTTCGATGGCGACCCATTCGCCCTGGGCCGAGCCGGTCTTCACGGACACGCGCGCAGCCTTGCCCGAGCGCACCACGTAGACCGACAGGCCGTCCTCGCGAATCACCACGGCGTCGCGCGGCACCGCGAGCTTCTGCTGCGGCGACTCCAGCGGCAGCACCACCTGCAGGCTGCGGCCGACCGCGAAGCCGGCCTCCTGCTGCGGCAGGTCGATCAGGGCCTCGAAACTCTGCGTGCGCGCATCGCCGACCGGCACGATCGCCCGGACCTGGCCCGCGACCGCGCGATCGGGCGCCAGCTGCACCTGGACCGAGCTGCCCGGCTGGATCGCGCGCACGTGCCGCAGCGGCAGGAACAGGCGCAGTTCGAGGTGCTCGGTGTCCTGCAGGCGGGCGATCACGTCGCCCCGATTGATCTCCTCGCCCTCGCGGCGCAGGCGCTCGGCGATCACGCCCGCGAACGGGGCGCGCACCTCGGCGCGGGCCAGGCGATCGTCGGTCTGGCGCAGGGTGGCGCGGGCGATGTCGAGATCGCTCTTGGCGAGGTCGCGCGTGTTCTCGGCCTGGTCGAGCTGGTAGCGGCTGACCGCGGTGCCCGAGGCCCGCAAGCGTTCGAGCTCGCGCTCGGCCTGGCGCAGGGCGATTTCGCTGCGCGTGAGCCGCGCGCCCTGCTCGGCGCGCTGCAGGCGGATTTCGCCGGTGTCGAGCCGGGCGATCACCTCGCCCTTTTTCACCGCCGTCCCGGGCTCGGCGACCCAGGCCAGCGGCCCGCTGGTGCCGGCCGCCATCTCGGCACCCGAGCGCGACTGCACCTGGCCGGTCGCGGTGATCGAGGGCGCGATGTCGCGCAGGCTCGCCGAGGCGGTTTCGACCGCCGAAGCCGGGCGCTCGGGCTGCGCGTGGGCGCTCGCCGCAAAGCACAGCGCGAGGCCGATCAAGGTTCTTTTCATGCAGCGCACTCCACCGGCCGGTCGCGGCCGATCGACGAAAGAGAAAGGGACGTTCATGCGCCGAGCACCTCGGCCTCGGCGACCACCGGCTCGCGCGCCGGATGCCGCGCCTCGCCGAGCCGCAGCAGCGCCGGCATCAGGTACCAGGTGAACACGGTGCCGACGATCATGCCGCCCGACACCACCGCGGCCAGACCGCGATAAATCTTCGAGCCCAGGCCCGGCATCAGGATCAGCGGGGCCATGCCGAGCACGGCCGTCAGCGTCGACAGCACGATCGGCCTCGCGCGCGTTTCGAGCGCCTCGCGTACCGCATCGATGCGCGCCATGCCGGCGTGTTCGCGGGCGCGCGTCTGGTCGACGAGCAGGATCGCGGCGTTGACGACCAGGCCGAGCAGGATGATGAAGCCGATCATCGTCAGCAGGTCCATGGCCTGGAAATCGAACACCCCGATCAGCCGCAGCGAGGCGACGCCGCCCGCGATCGAGACCGGAATCACCAGCATCACGAGCAGCGCGTCCCAGAGGTTGCGGAACAGCGCGCCCATCAGCGCGCAGAGCATCAGCAGGGCGAGCGCGAAGTTGGTTGCCATCGAGCCCAGCGCGAGCTGCAGCTCGTTGGCCTTGCCGCCGTAGCTGAGCTGGATATTCGGGTTCATGACCTCGCGCAGCTGCGGCTCGATCCTGGCCTGCAGGATCGCCACCGCCTCGTCGAGCGTCATGGTGTCGGGCGGCTCGAAGTTCACCGACACCGTGCGCCGGCCGTTGAAGCGCGCGAGCTGCGCCGGGCCCACCGTCTGGCTGATCTGCGCGAGTTCGCCGACGAGCTGGATGCCCGCGCCCGGCGTGGCGATCGGCAGCTCGGCGAGCTCCTCGGGCGTGTGCCAGTCCTGGCTGCGCACGATGATGTCGAGCCGCTCGTTGCCGTCGAAATATTCGCCGGCCCAGAGCCCGCCCGTGAATGCACGCAGGGCGCTCGACACGCTGCTGCGATCGAGCCCGGCACGCGACACGCGCCACTCGTTGGGCCTGATCTGCAACTCCGGCTGATCGAGCTGCAGGGCCGGCAGGCTTTGCGGAAACGTGCCCGGAATCGCCTCGGGGATCAGCCGCTCGGCGACGCGCGCGGCCTCCATCAGCGCATCCAGATCGGGGCCCTGCAGGAACAGCTCGATGTTGCGCGCGTTGCTGCCGTCGAGATTGAACAGCGAGCCCTGGCTCGCGAACACGCGCACGTCGGGCAGGTCGACCAGGATCTTGCTGCGCAGCAGCTCGACCACGTCTTTGGTCTGGCGCGGATCGGCCGCGTAGGCGACGACCAGGCCACCGCCACCGTTCCCCCAGGCCGAGAAGTTGTAGTACTTGATGCCCGGCTCGGCCTTGCCTTCCAGGTGCGGACGCAGGCGCTCGATGACCTTGGGCGCGATCTCGTGGCGCACGGTTTCGATGTTGCCGCCCGGCGGCGTGCGGAAATTGCCCCATACGTTGTCGGTCTGCGCCACCGGCAGGTAATCCGGCTTGGGCGCGGCGAACCAGCAGAACAGCAGGCAGCCCGGCACCAGCACGCCGATCCAGGCCAGCCGCAGGGCCGACGAGCCGGTCGCGCGCATCGCGCTGCGTGCCATCGCCTTCCACCAGTGCTCGTGCTGGTCGGCCGGAATGCGGCGCGCGAGCGCCCAGCGGTTGGCGGCCGGAATCACCGTCATCGCCACCAGCAGCGAGGCCGCGTGGCTCACGCTCATGGTGATCGCCAGATCCTTGAACAGCTGGCCTTCGAGCCCCTGCATGAACAGCACCGGCAGGAAGATCGCCACGCTCGTGAGCATGGAGGCGAACAGCGCCGGAATGACTTCCTGGGTGCCCTCGATGGTCGCGTCCCGGGCGCTCCTACCCTGCTGCAGGAAGCGGATGATGTTGCCCTGCACGATCAGCGCGGCGTCGGTGACGATGCCGGTGGAGAACGCCAGGCCGGCCAGCGAAATGACGTTGAGGCTGCGCCCGAGCAGATGCAGGGTGATCACCGCGAAGCCCAGCGACAGCGGGATCGTCGCCCCGATCACCAGCAGCGCGCGCGGCCCGCGCAGGAAGTACCAGAGCCCGCCGACCGCGAGCAGGATGCCGACCACCAGCGACTCCTGCACGAAGCCGATCGCCCGGTGCACGTAGACGCTCGCGTCCCAGGACAGGTCGGCGATGAGCATTTCGCGCGCGAGCGGGCCGGCGTTGAGCTCGGCCAGCGCCTCCTTGACGCCGTCGAGCACGGCGACGATGTTCGCGGTCGAGTTGCGCTGGATCGTCAGGTAATAGCCCGGCACGCCGTTGCGGAACGAGAAGGCCTGCTGATCCTGCAGGCCCACGCCGACCTCGGCGAGGTCGCGCAGGTACAGGGGGCGCTCGCCGTTCCAGCTGACGATCAGATTGCCGAGATCGGCGATCGGCTCGCGCCCGGTCACGCGCACGGTGAACTGGCGACGCCCCATGTTGACGAAGCCGGCCGAGGTATCGCGCGCCGCGATCACCGTGCTCGCGAGCTGCTGCGGGGTGATGCCGAGCGCCGCGAGCCGGTGCGCGTCGAAGCGGATCTGCACCTCGCTCGGCCGCCCGCCCTCGAGATTGACCTGGCTCACGCCCTCGACGCGCGACAGCCGCGGCTCGACCACTTCTTCCATGAGCTTCTGGTACGCGGCGGCCATGTCGGCGGTGTCGTTGCCGGGCAGCGGGCGCACCAGGATCGACGCGGCGTTCTCGCGGTTCCACGGCGCGCCGTCGAAGACCTGCGGTTCGTCGGCGTCGGGCGGCAGCGGCGGCAGGGTGTTGATGCGCGAAACCACGTCGAGCATCACGCGCGTCATGTCGGTGCCGATCTCGAAGCTCAGCGAAACACCGCCGCCGCCGCGATTGATCTGCGAGCGCATCTCGGTCATGCCCGACAGCCCGCGCATCGCCTCTTCGATCGGCTCGACGAGGGCTTCCTCGACCTCGCTAGGCGCGGCCTCTCGCCAGTTCACGCTGATCCAGATCTGCGGGTTCTTGGTGTCGGGCAGCAGCTGCACGGGCAGGCGCGCCAGCGACAGCAGGCCGAACAGCAGGACGATCAGCGCCGCGGCCGCGATCGCGGCCGGGTTGCTGGCCGAGAATCGTGTTGTTTTCATGGTCTCCCCTCGTCCGCCCCTGCTGCGGTCTGCAAGCTGCGGCTTGGATGCGACACGGACCCCAGGGGTTTAAACTCGGTCCCCTGGCACCATCTTCCCGGTGCAGCCGGCGCCAGCGGGTGCCGGCGATTCGATCGCCAAAGCAGCAGGTTCCATGTCCGATTCCAACGAAACCGTCGCCCTCACCCGCGACGTGGTCGCCATCCTGATTCCCGCCGGAACCAAGGTCGAGCTGCCCGAAGGCGCCAGCGCCGAAATCACCCAGGCGCTCGGCGGCAGCTTCACGATCCAGGTTCAGGGCCATTTGTTCCGCATCAACGGTGCGGACGCGGACGCACTCGGCAAGGAAGTGCTGCGCGGCCCCGAAGTGGCCGACGACGCCGACGACGCCGAACTCGAAAAAGCGGTCTGGGCGCAGCTCAAAACCTGCTACGACCCCGAGATTCCGATCAACATCGTCGAGCTCGGCCTGGTCTACGAATGCCGGCTCGAGCCGCTCGACGCCAGCAACCGCAAGGCCTTCATCCGCATGACCCTGACCGCCCCGGGTTGCGGCATGGGCGAAATTCTCGTCAACGACGTCAAGACCAAGACGCTCGAAGTGCCCCGGGTGACCGAGGCCGACGTCGAGCTGACTTTCGACCCGCCATGGAGTCGCGACATGATGTCGGAATCGGCCCAGCTGCTGACCGGGATGTACTGAGAGCTTCCACCTTCTTCAACGCCGCGCTCACGGGAGAGAGCCACGATGTCCGATACCGTCACGCAGGGCATACGCATCGTGGTCAGACCGCAGTACGTACCGGAGCAATCGCAGCCCGAGCGCGCGCATTTCTTCTTCGCGTATCACATCACCATCCGCAACGAGGGCAGTGTCACCGCCCAGCTGCAATCGCGACACTGGATCATCACCGACGGCGAGGGCCGCAGCGAGGAAGTGCGCGGCCCCGGCGTGGTCGGCCAGCAGCCCAGGCTCGCACCGGGCGAGCAGTTCCAGTACACCAGCGCCTGCCCGCTGACGACACCCGTCGGCACCATGCACGGCAGCTTCCACATGGTTCCCGAGGACGGCGAGCCGTTCGAGGCGCTGATTTCCCCGTTCCGGCTCGCGGTGCCGCGCATACTCAACTGAGGGCGGCCGCTCGGCTCGGCTGAACGCGAATCAGCGTTGTGAGCGACGGTGGATCGGACGAGGACGGAGCGCAGGTCGGTGGCCCCCGGCCGCTGAGTGACTAAATGTCACTCAGCGGTAAGCCGGCGACGGAGCGTGCATACGGCACGTGAGGGTTTCGAGCACCGCCTCGTTCGAGCTACGGAGCGCAGCAGCCCTCTCATACCCGCGAGAGCGGATATGAGGTTTCGACGCATCAGCCGCCGTTGATGACGCCGCAGGCGATCCGCCCACCCGAGTTGCCAGCCGGCTGGCTCTGGTAGTCATCCGGCCCTTCGTGCACGACCACGGCCTTGCCGATCACGTCCTTCGCGCCGCCGGTGCCGATCTCGAGGCCCGGAAGCGTCACGCTGACGTCGGCGTTGCCGCTGTCGTCGGCCTTCACGTTCGGCGCATCGCCGGCGTGGTGCGGGCCCTGGGCGACGTTGCCGTGGGGCTGCTGATCCGGGTTCAGGTGACCGCCCGCGCTGCTTGCGTCCGGCGCACTGCAATCGCCTTTCTCGTGCACGTGGAAGCCATGCTCGGCGCCCGGCTTGAGGCCCGACAGCGAGCCGCTGACTTTCACGCCACCATCGCCGGCCTCGAACTTGAGCGTGCCCTGCGCCGTCTTGCCCTCGGTCGGGGACAGAGTGGCGGTGGCCGACGAGGCGCTGGTCGGCGCATCGGTCGACATGCCGGCCGCCGGGGAGGCGGAGGTCACGGGCGGCGTTTCCTGCTTGCAGGCCGACAGCGCGATGGCGGCGGCGAACGGCAGCAGGCTCAAGCGGTGGACGATCTTCATGGCGACTCCTGGGTCGATGTTCGGCGAGCGTCAGTTAAGACAAGCGCTGTGACGCACGCCTGAACCATGGCCGGTAAACTTCTCCGATGAACGATTTCTCCGCTGTCGCGCATCTGGTCGATTCACTCAACGATGCGCAGAAACAGGCCGTGACCGCTCCGCCCGAGCACCGCCTGGTGCTCGCGGGCGCCGGCTCGGGCAAGACGCGCGTGCTCGTGCACCGCATCGCCTGGCTCATCGCGGTCGAAGACGTCTCACCGCTGTCGATCCTCGCGGTCACGTTCACCAACAAGGCCGCGAACGAAATGCGCGGCCGCATCGAACAGCTGCTGACCACGCCGGTGCGCCAGCTCTGGGTCGGCACCTTCCACGGCATCGCGCATCGCATGCTGCGCCTGCACTGGAAGGAGGCGAAGCTGCGGCAGGATTTCCAGATCCTCGATGCGGACGATCAGCAGCGCATGGTCAAGCGTCTGATCAAGCAGCTCGACCTGCCGGACGATCAGTGGCCGCACAAGATGGTCACGCACTGGATCAATTCGCAGAAGGAAGAAGGCCGCCGGCCGCATCACTTCGACGACCTGGGCGATTTCACGCAGCGCGCGCTGGTGCGCGTCTACACCACGTATCAGCAGCAATGCGAAGCCCAGGGCGTGGTCGATTTCGCCGAGCTGCTGCTGCGCGCGTACGAACTGTGCCGCGACAACGCCGACATTCTCGCGCACTACCGGCGCAAGTTCCGCCACGTGCTGGTCGACGAATTCCAGGACACCAACACGCTGCAGTACCTCTGGCTCAAGCTGCTCGTCGGCGATCACGGCGTGCTGTTCGCGGTCGGCGACGACGATCAGTGTCTGGCGGCGGGAACGGCGGTCACGCTCGCCGACGGCAGCCACAAGCCGATCGAGCAGGTGAATGCGGGCGACAGCGTGCGCGCCGCCTTCGGCAGCGGGCGCTTCCACAGCGCCACGGTAACCGAGCGCGTGCACATCGGCAGTCGCCGCGATCTCTTCGAGATCGTGACGCGCTCGGGACGCAGGCTCGTGAGCACGCCCGAGCACACCCATTTCGCAGGCTATCTGCTCGGCGAAACGCCGCAGACCTTCTTCACCTACCTGATGCACAAACGCGGCGTCGGCTACCGGCTGGGCGTATCGCAGGTCTACACGAACGGCCAGGTGAAGCCGCTCGCAGGCTTCGAGCAGCGCTGCCTGCACGAGCACGCCGACGCGGCCTGGGTGGTCACCACGCACGACAGCGCCAATGCGGCACGCCGCGACGAAATCCTGCTGTCCCTGCGCTACGGCTTGCCGACGCTGCCCTTCGTCGCGCGCAAGGGTGGATCGCAAAACGGACTCGTCCACGATCCGGCCTGGATCGCCGAGGTGTTCGAATCGCTCGACACCGAATCCGCCGCCAAGCGCCTGCTCTCGGCCTACGGTTTGCGGGCCGATCAGCCGCATCATCGGCCGCGTTCGCGCAACGCGAACCGGCGCAACGTGGTGATCACGCTTTGCGGTGATCGGCGCGGGGCCCGTCCGATGCACCGCATCGGCATCGTCGGTAACGATGTCTTCGGTCGGCAGGCGCTGGAACTGGCCGGATTTTCGGTGCGCGCAGCCAAGGCGGGCTCGTCGAGCTGGCGCTTCGAAGCCGCTCGCGCGCATTTCGGCGAGCTGCTGCAGATCGCCGAGCGCGCCCGCAAGACGCTGGACGGCGACTTGCAGCTCAACGCACGCATCGGACGCCGCTCGCTGCCGTTCATTCACGCCTCCGCCGTGCGCAAGGGCATGGTCATGCTCGACGAGAACGGCGGCTTCGACATCGTCGAAAGTTCGCGGCCGATCACTGAGCCCACCGAAGTCTACGATCTCAATATCGCCGACGTGCACAACTTCGTCGCCGGGGGCCTAGTCACCCACAACTCGGTCTACGGCTGGCGCGGCGCCAAGATCGAGAACATGCTGCGGCTCGAGCGCGACCTGCGCGGCTGCGAGATCGTGCGGCTCGAGCAGAACTATCGCTCGACCGGCACCATCCTCAAGGCCGCGAACGGACTCATCGAGCGCAACAACGGGCGCCTCGGCAAGAACCTCTGGACCGAGGGTTCCGACGGCGCGCCGATCTCGCTCTACGCTGCGTTCAACGAGTACGACGAGGCCGAGTTCGTCGTCAACCGCATCAAGGACTACATCAACGGCCCGCATCGCTACTCCGATCTCGCGATCCTGTATCGCTCCAACGCGCAGTCGCGCGTGCTCGAAGAAATGCTGATCCGCGCACGCCTGCCGTATCGCATCTACGGCGGCCTGCGCTTCTTCGAACGCATGGAAGTGAAGGACGCGCTGGCCTGGCTGCGGCTCATGCGCAATCGCGACGACGACATCAGCTTCGAACGCGCGCTCGCCACGCCTTCGCACGGCGTCGGTGCGACCAGCGTCGAAAAGCTGCGCGCCGCTTCGCGCGAGGCCGGCAGCTCGCTGTGGGCGACGGCGATGCGCGAACCGGCGCTGGTCGGCCGCTCGGCCGGCGCGCTCGCCAGGTTCCTCAACAAGGTCGAGTCCATCGCCACGCAAACCGCCGACATGGCGCTCGGCAAGCTCATCGACGTGGTCGTCGCCAACAGCGGGCTGCGCGAGCACTACCAGAAGGAGAAAGGCGAGCAGGCCGAAGGCCGTCTCGAGAACCTCGACGAAATCGTCAGCGCGGCGCGCAGCTTCGAAAAGCCGACACCGGAGCAGGAGGAGGAAGGCATCGATCCGCTGTCGGCCTTCCTCGCGCATGCGGCGCTCGAAGCCGGCGAAGGCCAGGCCGCGGCCGGCGAAGATTCGGTGCAGCTGATGACCCTGCACGCGGCCAAGGGCCTCGAATTCCCGATCGTGTTCATGGTCGGCATGGAGAACGGGCTGTTCCCGTCGATGCGCGCGGTCGAGGAAGGCAATCTCGAGGAAGAGCGCCGGCTTTGCTATGTCGGCATCACGCGCGCACGCCAGCAGCTGTATCTGAGCTATGCCGAAATCCGTCGCCTGCACGGCGTCGAACAAGTGGCCATGCCTTCGCAGTTCCTGAAGGAAATTCCGCCCGAATGCGTGATGGAAACGCGCCCGCGCGCGGGCGTGCTGCGGCCACCGAGCTTCGGTTCCGGTCGCGAGTCTTCGCGCTACGGCGGCGGCGGTTATGGCGGCGGCAGTTCCTACGGCGGATCGGGCGGCGGCTATTCCACGCCGATACGTCGCAGCACGCCGATCGGCACGCCGAACTACGGCGGCTTCAAGCTCGGCCAGCGCGTCATGCACGACAAGTTCGGCGAAGGCACGATCCTGTCGTTCGAAGGCGAAGGCGAAAAGGCGCAGGTCGAGATCCGCTTCCGCCATTCGGGCGTGAAGCGGCTCGTGCTCGGCCTGGCCAAGCTGCAAGCGGTCTAGCGCGAGGCCTTGCGATGTCGCAGGAAGCCCTCGTCGCGATCGTCGTCGCGGTCGCCCTGATCGTCGGGCCGCTGGCGACGCTGCGCGCCCTGTCGAAGCGCGCCGCGGCGCAAACCCCGCAGCGGCCCGCGCCGCTCGAATCGAACATCGAAGCGGAGTTGCTCGCGCAGCTGCCGGTGCTCGCGCACCTCACGCCCGAACTGCGGCAGCGCCACGTCGAGCGCGTGCGCGCTTTCCTCGCGAGCAAGCGCTTCATCGGCTGCGACGGACTCGAAGTCACCAAGGAGATGAAACTCGTCGTCGCCGGCCTGGCTTGCCTGCTCGTACTGCGACCCGATGCCGAGCTGTTTCCGGCGGTGAAGGCCGTGCTGCTGTATCCGGGCGCGTTTCTGGTTCCGGTGAACGAGCCCGATGAATTCGGCCTGGTCGACGACGAGCCGCAGGAACGCATCGGCGAATCCTGGCAGGGCGATCGCGTGATCCTGTCGTGGGAAGACGTGCAGGCCGCGCTCGCGGGCGACGGCGTCAACGTGGTCGCGCACGAGTTCGCGCACCAGCTCGACGACGAGTCGCCGTTCGAAGGCGCGCCGCATCTGCCCCGAGAATTCAACGGTTACGAGCGCTGGTCGCGCGTCATGCAGCGCGAGTTCGAGCGCCTGCAACGCCATCGCCGGCCGCCCGTGCTCGATCCTTACGGAGCCGAAAGTCCGGCCGAATTCTTCGGCGTCGCGACGGAGGCCTTCATCCAGCGCGGGGCCGATCTCGCGCAGCATCACGCCGAGCTCTACGAGCTGCTGCGCGATTACTACGGCTTCGACACGCGCGATTGGGCCTGGAGTGCGTAAGCCCTAAGGAGCCGGCGCCGGTTCGACCAGGACCTCGTACTTGTCCACGTCGACCAGCACCTGCTTGAGGAACATCACGACCGCGTTGTTGTAGACGTCGCGATTGGCCTTCTTGGCGAAGCCGTGGCCCTCGTCCTTTGCCATCAGGTACCAGACCGCGCCGCCGTTGTTCGCGCGGATGGTCTTGACCATCTGCTCGGCCTCGCTGCGCGGCACGCGCGGATCGTTGGCGCCCTGCACGATGAACATCGGCCGGGTGATGCGCGCGGCGTTCGTGAGCGGCGAAATCGATTCGAGAAAGCTGCGCATCTCGGGGTCGCTTTCGTCGCCGTATTCGGCGCGGCGCAGATCGCGGCGATAGTCCTGCGTGTTGCTCAGAAAGCTCACGAAATTGCTGATGCCGACGATGTCGATGCCGCCGCGCAGGCGATCGTTGAAATGCGTCATCGAGGCCAGTGTCATGTAGCCGCCGTAGGAACCGCCCATGACCACCACGCGGCGCGCGTCGAGCTCGGGTTGCCTGGCGATCCAGTCGAGCAGGGCGCCGATGTCGCGCACCGAATCCTCGCGCTTGCGGCCGTTGTCGAGTTCCAGATAGCGCTTGCCGTAACCCGAAGAGCCGCGCACGTTCGGCACCAGCACGCTGATGCCGAGCTCGCGCGCGTAGAACTCGATCAGCGGATTGAAGGTCGGCAGCGCCTGCGCCTCCGGGCCGCCGTGGATCTGGATCAGCACCGGGCGCGGGCCCTCGCCGACACCGCGATAGTAGAAGGCCGGCACGCGCAGATCGTCGAAGCTGTTGAAGTGCACGAGCTCGGGTTCGATGAAGCGGCTCGCGTCGAGTCCGCCGGTCTCGCTGCGCGTCCAGCGCTTGAGCGCCTTGCTGCCGATCTCGAACGAGAACACATCGGTCGGGCTGCGCGCGCTGTTGAGGCTGAAAGCCAGCTGCTTGCCTTTGGCATCGAAGCTCAGGCCGCGCACCACGCCGATCGGCAGCTTCGGCACCGGCACGAGCTTGCCGGTCTTGAGGTTCATCACGCGCAATTCGCTGATGCCGTCGGCGTTGACGATGTAGGCGAGATAGCTGCCGCGACGCGAAATCTCGAGGCCCTCGACATCCCACTCGACTTTGTCGGTCAGCACGCGCGCAGCGCTGCCGTCGAGCTTCTCGTAGCGCAGGCGCTGGAAATCCGAAGCCTCGTCGGAGACGGTATAAACGCCGCGGCCATCGCGCGAAAAGCGCGCGTTGGTGAAGCTCACGGGCTCGTCGGTTTCGTGAAAGCGGGTGAGCTCCGGCAAGCCTTCTTCGTCGATCTTGGAAAGATCGGCGATGTAGAGCTCGCTCTGGTTGATCGAGATGTAGTGCAGCAGCAACAGCCGCCGGTCGTCCGGCGAGAAATCGAGCGGAGCCCAGGCGCCTTCGCGCTGGCTCACACGCTGCAGGGGCGCGCCGTCGAGATGGCCGATGACGACGTCGGTGTCGCGGCCATTGCGGCGCGTGGTCGAGTAGGCGAACACATCGCCCTTGTTCGACCACAGCATGTCGGTGTTGCGCGAGCGCCCGTCGCTGACGAGCTTATAGTCGCCGGTCGATAGATCGAAGTGGTGGATCTGGTAGAACTCGTCGCCGCCGCTGTCCTTGGTGAACAGGAAGCTGCGCCCGTCCGGTGACGGCAGGGCCGACGACACCGGCTCGGCGAAGAACGTGAGCTGCGAGCGCATGCCCTCGGGCCTGGCGACGCGATGCACCTGCGCGGTGTCGCCGAAGCGCGTGCTGATCAGCAGCCCGTCTTCGGCGCGGCCGAGCCAGCCGGCGAGCACGGCCGAGCGCGTCTGCTGGTAGCGATAGGTGCGCTCGGCGATTTCGTCGGGCACCGGCGGCAGGTCTTCGAGCACCAGGTTGCCGCGCTCGATGCGCTCCACCGTGTGCTGCGCATCCTTGGCCGCATCGGCCGTCACCGCGACGAATGCGCTCGTCAGGCCCAGCAGCAGGCCCCAAATCCCTTTGCTCATTGCACCCGCCCCCGGCGCTACGAACCTTTGCCCAGCTACTGCGCTTGTCATCTCGCTGCGCCTGGACAAAGGTTGTGGTTGGTTTGCTACTTCACCCGCACGAGCATCCCGTTGATGCCATTGGACTCGAGCTGGGCCAGCGTGTCACGCGCCTTGGCCTCGTCCTTCACCGGCCCGACGCGCACGCGGTAATACGTGTCGCGATTGTCGATGGTCACTTTCTCGATACGCGATTCCACGCCGATCAGCGCGAGCGCGGCCTTCTGGCGCTCGGCTTCGGCCTCGGCCTTGTACGAGGCCACCTGGATGATGAAGGTGTCGCTGCCGGGCTGCGCCTTCACGGCGCCCGGCGCGTTCGCGGCGGCGCCGGACCCGGCCGTCGCGGCATTCGCGGGCGGAGGCGCGGCACCCGGACGCGTCTTGCCGTCGGCCTGGCTCGGCACCAGCACTTCCTGGCTCGGCAGCAGCTCGTAGAACGTGAAGCGGGACTTCTCCTTCGGCGGAACCGCGATCTTGTCGTCCTTGTCGGCCGATTTTTCGGCCTGCGATTTCGCCTTGGCCTTCGCCGCGGCGGCCTTGCGATCGGCGATGTCCTCGATCTCGTTGGGCTTGAAGCGCTTGCCGTTGACGAGCTCCGACGCGGTCTCCGGATCGCCCACGCCGAGCGAGGCCGAAGTTCCGCGCAGCGGCGTTTCGGTGGGCCGCGAAATGTAGACGAACACCGCGACCACCAGCCCCACGGACAGACCGACGAAAGCCCAGACCCAGCCCGGCAGACCGCCGCCGGACGGCTTGCCGCGCGAAGGCTTCCTGTTGCGCGCCGCGTAGTCGCGCGAGGCCATTTACATCTGCTCCGGGGCGCTCACGCCAAGCAGGGCGAGGCCGTTCTGCAGCACCTGCCGCGTCGCCGCCACGAGCGCGAGGCGCGCCTGCGTGAGCTTCGCGTCGTCGACGAGGAAGCGGATGCGCTGGCCCGAGGCGTCGATCGCGTTGTAGTAGCTGTGCAGCAGGTCGGCGAGATCGCGCAGGTAGAAGGCGATGGCATGCGGAGCCGATTGCTCGGCCGCATTGCTCACGGTTTCCGGGAACTTGGCGAGCTGCGTCAGCAGCTCCTTCTCGGGCGTCTCGGTCAGCAGCGACAGATGCGCGCTGCTTGCGGCCGCGTCGAAAGCCACGCCGCGCTCGGCCGCCTGGCGGAACACCGAGCAGATGCGCGCATGCGCGTACTGGATGTAATAGACCGGGTTCTCGTCGGACTTGGACTTGGCGAGGTCGATGTCGAAGGTCAGCTGCGAGTCCGCTTTGCGCGCGATCAAAAAGTAGCGCGTGGCATCGCGACCGACTTCGTCGATCAGATCGCGCAGCGTCACGTAGCTGCCCGCGCGCTTGGAGATCTTCACCTCTTCGCCGCCGCGCATGACCGTGACCATCTGGTGCAGCACATAGTCCGGCCAGCCCTTCGGAATGCCGACATCGAGCGCCTGCAGGCCGGCCCGCACGCGCGTGATGGTGCTGTGATGATCCGCGCCCTGTTCGTTGACCACGCGCTGGTAGCCGCGATTCCACTTGACGTGGTGATAGGCGACATCGGGCACGAAGTAGGTGTAGCCGCCGTCGGTCTTGCGCATCACGCGGTCCTTGTCGTCGCCGAAATCGGTCGTGCGCAGCCACAGCGCACCGCCTTCTTCGAACGTATGACCGCTCGCGATCAGCGCCTTGACGGTCTCTTCGACCTTGCCCTCGCTGTAGAGCGAAGACTCCAGGTAATAGACGTCGAACTTGACGTCGAAGGCCTTGAGGTCCGCGTCCTGCTCGCGCCGCAGGTAGGCGACCGCGAAATCGCGAATCGCATCGAGGTCGTCCGCATCGGCCTTGCCTTTCACTTCGCGATCGTCGGCGGTGACGGTTTCGCCATGCATGTAGGCGCGCGCGACGTCGGCGATGTACTGGCCGCGATAGCCGTCGGCCGGCCAGCCTTCGTCGTCGGGCGTCAGGCCTTTCACGCGCGCGAGCACCGAGGCCGCGAGATTGCTGATCTGCGCGCCCGCGTCGTTGTAGTAGAACTCGCGCGTGACTTCGTAGCCGACCGCCTCGTAGAGCCGCGCGAGCACGTCGCCGACCGCCGCGCCGCGGCCGTGGCCGACGTGCAGCGGGCCGGTCGGGTTGGCCGAGACGAACTCGACCATCAGCTTGCCGCGGCTCGCGCCCTCGCTGCGGCCATAAGCCGCGCCGGCCGCGATGATGTCGCCGACGATGGCCTGGAAGGCATCGGCCGCGAGCGTGAAGTTGATGAAGCCCGGCCCGGCGATCTCCACCTTGGCGACGCGGTTCGAGGCCGGCAGCGCCTTGATCAGCGCCTCGGCGACGGCTCGCGGCGGCTTGCCGAGCGGCTTGGCGAGCAGCATCGCGAGGTTGCTCGCGAAATCGCCGTGCCGGGCGTCCTTGGTCGCCTCGATCTGGAACGTCGACGGCAGCGCGACCTGCGCACTGGATTCGGCCAGCACGGTCGTCGCCGCCTGGCTCATGAGGGACTGCAAATGGGCTTTCATCGGAAGAAACGGTCAGAACACACGACCCGGGAGTCGCAAGGGCACCAGTTTACCCGCCGCCCGGCACAGTCGGGAAAGCAAGCAATACCCTCTCCCTCCGGGTGAGGGGTTCGCCGTGATAGCCAAGCTTCGCTCCTGCGGACGGTCCCTCACCCCCGACCCTCTCCCGGCAGGAGAGGGATGCATAACCCGCTCCCTTCAAAGTTCCCTAGGATGCCGGGATGAATCCTCTGATCCTCATCATCGGCTGCGGCGACATCGGCCTGCGCGTCGGCGCTCTTTTGCTCGCCGACGGCCAGGCCGTGCGCGGACAGGTCCGCAGCCCGGACAGCGCCGACGCGCTCGCCCGGGCCGGCATCGACGCCATCCGCCGCGATCTCGATGAGCCCGCCGTCGATGACGGCGCCGAGCAGGTGTTCTGGTTCGCCCCGCCGCCAGCGAGCGGCGCCCGCGACCCGCGCTTGCGCGGCTGGCTCGCGGCCAACCGGCCCCGGCGCGTCGTCTACATCAGCACCAGCGGCGTCTACGGCGATTGCGAGGGCCGCTGGATCGACGAGAGCGAGCCGCTCAAGCCGCAGACCGATCGCGGGCGCCGCCGGCTCGATGCCGAACGCGCGCTCGCCGAACACGCGGCCGCGCACGGCACCGAGACCGTGATCCTGCGGGTGCCCGGAATCTATGGCCCCGGTCGCCTGCCGATCGCGCGCCTGCAAGCCGGCCACGCGGTGATCGACGAGCGCGAGAGCCCGCCGACCAACCGCATCCACGCCGACGATCTCGCGCTGGCCGCCGTAGCCGCCATGCGGCGCGGCCTGCCGGGTGCGGCCTACAACGTCAGCGACGGCTCGCCGACGACGATGACCGACTACTTCTGCCGCTGCGCGGCGCTGCTCGGCCTGCCGGAGCCCCGGCGCGTGAGCCTCGCCGAGGCTAACCGCACGTTCACGCCGGCCATGCTTTCTTTTCTCGAGGAGTCCAAGCGGCTCGTCACCGATCGCCTGCGCTGCGAACTCGGCGTGACACCGCGCTATCCTGACCTGGCGACCGGTCTACCGAGCTGTCTTGATTAGTCGCGCCCCGTTCCATCGCCCGAAGAAGAAAGGAGTCATTCGCATGAGCCTGGCGGCAGAATTCAAGAAGTTCGCAATGCGCGGCAACGTCATCGACCTCGCGGTCGGTGTGGTGATCGGCGCGGCCTTCGGCAAGATCGTGTCCTCGCTGGTCGCGGACGTGGTGATGCCGCCCTTGGGACTGCTGATCGGCAACGTGAACTTCTCCGATCTGGGCGTCACGCTGCGGGAAGCCGTCGGCGATTCGCCGGCCGTGGTACTGGCTTACGGCAAGTTCGTGCAGAACGTGTTCGATTTCGTGATCGTCGCGGCCGCCATCTTCGCGCTCGTCAAGGGCATCAACGCGCTCAAGCAGCCCGAGCCGCCGCCGCCCGCCGCCACGCCGGCCCCGCCCGAAACCCCGCCCGACGTGAAGCTGCTCGCCGAAATCCGCGACCTGCTCAAGGCTCAGCAGCAACCGCCGGCCTGAGTAGGGGCCACAAGTGGGCGACAGAGACCCGCGTGTCTATTTCGCGGCCGAGCGCACGCTGCTGGCCTGGATCAGAACCGGCATCGCGATCATCGGCCTGGGCTTCGTCGTCGCCCGCTTCGGCTTGTTCCTGCGTCTGGTCGGCGGCCCATCCGCGCAGGCGCAGCCGTCCCACTGGGTTTCGTCGCTGCTCGGCATCGCACTGACCCTGGCCGGCGCGCTGGCGATGTTCGCGGCGCTGCTGCAGCACCGGCTGTTCACGTCCACGCTGCCGCCGCATGACCTGCCGGATCGGTACCAGCGCTCGATCGCTTCGCTGCTGGCACTGGTGATCGGCTGTTTGGGCGTGGGGCTGGCGATTTATCTGCTGCTCGACAGCCCGCGTTGAGCGCCATCGGTATCGACGACTGATATCAACGACCCGGCGCGCTGGCGGAATAGGTAATTTCCCCTAGCGCGAGCTTGGGCTAGACTTCGCCCCGTTTGCCTGCAGAACGCTCATTGCCTAAGCGACTGCTGCAGCGCAAAACCACTATTTCAAAATTGGTCGAAGGGGAGCGTCTCAAATGCCGGTCAAAATTGCCGTGCTGAAGGAAACCCGCCCGAACGAGCGCCGCGTGGCCCTGGTGCCGGTCGTTGCGGACAAGCTTGCGAAGCTGGGCGCGGAGCTGCACATGCAGTCGGGAGCGGGCACCGCGGTCAAGCTCGCGGACGCTGCCTACAAGAACGTGACGTTCGCCGCCAACCCGCAGGGTCTGGTTTCCGACGCCGACATCGTGCTGTCGGTGCAGCCGCCGTCGCTCGAAGTCGTCAACGCGATGAAGGAAGGCAGCATCCTGCTGTCCTTCGTCTACGCGCACAAGGAAGTCGAGATCACCAAGGCGCTGCGCGACAAAAAGATCACTTCTTTCGCGATGGAACTGGTTCCGCGCATCACGCGTGCGCAGTCGATGGACGCGCTGTCCTCGCAGGCCGCGCTGGCCGGTTACTACGGCGTGCTGCTGGGTTCGATCAACATCGCCCGCATGATGCCGATGACCACGTTCGCGACGGGCTCGATCCGTCCGGGCACGATCCTGGTCATGGGCGCCGGCGTGGCCGGCCTGTCCGCCATCGCCACCGCGCGCCGCATCGGCGCCAAGGTCGAAGGCTACGACGTGCGTCCGGAAGTGAAGGAGCAGGTCGAATCGCTCGGCGCCAAGTTCATCGACACCGGCGTCGACGCACGCGGCACCGGCGGTTATGCGCGTGAGCTGACACAGGAAGAGAAGGACAAGATCGCGTCGGTCGTCACCAAGCATATTCAATCGGCCGACATCATCATCACCACGGCCTCGATTCCGGGCCGTCCGTCGCCCAAGCTCATCACCAGGGCGCAGATCGAGGGCATGAAGTCGGGCTCGGTGATCGTCGACCTCGCGTCCGAAGGCGGCGGCAACACCGAAGCCACGGTGCCGGGCGAAACCGTGCAGGTCGGCCAGACGACGATCGTCGGCCCGCTCAACGTGCCGTCGATGCTCGGCGAGCACGCATCGGAGCTGTATGCAAAGAACCAGTACAACCTGATCGAGCTGTTCCTCAAGGACAAGGCGATCAGCATCGACTGGAACGACGAGGTGCTCGCCAAGAGCTGCCTCACGCACGCGGGCGAAATCAAGAACGAAGCCGCTGCCAAAGCGGTTGCCGGCTAAGGGGAGCGAAACATGCTGACGGGTTTCATTGCGCTGTACATCTTCATGCTCGCGGCCTTCACGGGCTACGAGATCATCGGCCGCGTGCCGTCGATCCTGCACACGCCGCTGATGTCGGGCAGCAACTTCGTGCACGGCATCGTCGTGGTCGGCGCGCTGTACGCGCTGCTCAACGCCACGTCCGTCACCGAGCAGGTGATCGGCTTCGTCGGCGTGCTGCTCGGCGCGGGTAACGCCGCCGGCGGCTACGTGGTGACCGAGCGCATGCTGCAGATGTTCAAGTCGTCGGACAAGAAGAAGGCCTGATCGACATGAACGCTCTTTCCACGGCAACTCTGATCATCGACGCGGCGTTCCTCGCAGCGGCGTTTCTCTTCATCTATGGCCTCAAGCGCATGTCCTCGCCGGTCACGGCGGCCTCGGGCATTCGCGTCGCGGGCCTCGGCATGCTCGTCGCGGTGCTCGCGAGCTTCCTCTATGTGTTCGGCGTGTCCGAGGCGGCCAAGCCGCATCTGACCGTCAACGTCATCCTCGGCGCGGTCGCGCTCGTGCTGGGCCTCGGTTGGGCCTGGACCAGCGGCAAGAAGGTCGAAATGACCGCGATGCCGCAGATGGTCGCGCTCTACAACGGCATGGGCGGCGGCGCGGCCGCTGCGATCGGCGCGGTGGAACTGTTCCGCACGAGCGCGGAGCACAGCACGATTCCGCTGGTCGTCACCATCATCGGCTCGCTGATCGGCGCGATTTCGCTGTCGGGTTCGCTGATCGCCTGGGCCAAGCTCGACGGTCGCGTCAACGGCACCTGGCGCTTCACCGGCCTGCAGCTCATGAACGGCACGGTGTTCTTCGCCACGCTCGCGCTGGGCCTGTACATCGCGCTGGTCGCGCACGGCCACGCGCCGGTCTGGATGACCGCCGCGTTCTTCGTGCTCGCGCTGATCTTCGGCGTGCTCATGACGATGCCGATCGGCGGCGCCGACATGCCCGTGGTGATCTCGCTGTACAACGCGTTCACGGGTCTGGCGGTGGGCTTCGAAGGCTTCGTGCTGCAGAACCCGGCGCTGATGATCGCCGGCATGGTGGTGGGCTCGGCCGGCACGCTGCTGACGCTGCTGATGGCCAAGGCGATGAACCGCTCGGTGAGCAACGTGATCTTCTCCAACTTCGGCGCCGCCGGCGACGAGCAGCAGGGCGAGATCAAGGGCAGCATGAAACCGGTCGATGCGGGCGACGCCGGCATCAACATGCGCTACGCGAGCAAGGTCATCATCGCGCCGGGCTACGGTCTGGCCGTGGCGCAGGCGCAGCACAAGCTCTTCGAGTTCGTGAAGCTCATCCAGGAGCAGGGCGTGGAAGTGAAGTTCGCGATCCACCCGGTCGCGGGCCGCATGCCCGGTCACATGAACGTGCTGCTCGCCGAAGCCGGCGTGCCGTACGACATCATCTACGACATGGAAGACATCAACAGCGAGTTCAAGGATGCCGACGTCGCCATCGTGATCGGTGCCAACGACACCGTGAACCCGGCTGCACGCACCAACAAGAGCAGCCCGATCTACGGCATGCCGATCCTCAACGTCGACCAGGCCAAGCAGGTCTACGTGGTCAAGCGTGGCCAGGGCAAGGGCTACTCGGGCGTGGAGAACGAGCTGTTCTTCGCCGACAACACCAACATGGTCTACGGCGACGCGCAGAAGGTGATGGTGCAGATGATCCAGGCCGTGAAGTCGCTGGATGGCGGCGGGCACTGATCCGCGCTGAGCATCGCGCTGCAAACGAAAAAGCCGCCGAAAGGCGGCTTTTTCGTGAGGTCACCGAATGACGGCAACCTTGGCTGCGCAACCCGAACGGCTACGCGCTTTCGGCCGACGAAGCGACCGGCGCGACCACCGGCTCGGCGGCGGGACGCGCGGAGACGGCGGGCATGAAGCTCGACAAGGTGATGGGCGCGATCTGCATGTGCTGATCGTAGAACGCCTTCACCTGGCTATCGGCTTCCTGGCGGCTGAGGGCATGGCGCAGCTGCACCAGCCCGGCGAGCACGTTGATGTCGCCATTGCTGCGGCTGAGCTCGGTGGCGTGCACCTTGCTCCAGGTGGTGCCGGCGATGCCGAGCACGGTCTTCCACTTGGCGAAGCGCGCCTGCTCGATCGCATCGGCGTGAGCGCGCAGCTGGCTCTTGGTCGGCGAGCCGGGTGCACGGCGCACTTTGGGCGCTTCGTCTCGCAGCGGCTTGCGGTTGTTCTTGGGTCTCATGGGAATCTCCTGCCTGAGAATGGAACGCGGCCGGGCCGCGTACAAAGGCGGCGGCGCATCGCACCGCCGCTACGACTCCGCACGCAGCGATCAGACCGGGCGGATCTTGGTGGCCTGCATGCCCTTGGGGCCACGCGCTTCGACGTATTCGACGCGCTGACCTTCGGCAAGCGACTTGAAGCCATCGCCGACGATTTCCTTGAAGTGCGCGAACAGGTCCTCGCCACCATTGGCCGGCGTAATGAAGCCGAAGCCCTTGGCGTCGTTGAACCACTTGACGGTGCCGGTTTGGGTATTGCTCATGAGATGTGTTCCTGATGAAGAGAAACGGGCCAACCGCCCGCTGGGCGCAAACGGTCAAGGAACGCATCTGGAATTTCGCGCCGAAGAACCGCTGTGGCGCCAACTAGCTGAATACACTGCCTGATACTTGCGCGGGGCACGGTACGCGCATTTGACCGGGATGTCGAACCGAGGTGCCCGCCATGCAACCGCTAGGGACCGTCGTAGCCCATCGCCGGCACCGCATATCGTGCGCTGAGTTCGCCGTCGTTCTGCTCGAAATCCCTGCGCAGTCCCTCATGCTCGTTGCGCAGATAGTCGTACTCGCGTTCCAGGTCGCGGCGGGCACGCCGTTCGAGCAGCTGTGGAGGCGGCGGCGGCGGTTGCGGGTTCTTGCGCATCAGGGCGACGTAGTCGCGGGCGCGCTTGTCGTCGTCGGCGAGGATGCGACCGATATCGTCCAGGCGAGAACGTCGCTCGTTGAGTGCATTGAGCAGATCCGCAACATGGCGGCCATCCTGATAGGCCGGACGGAAACGGGCATCGAGATCGGGCGGGCACACCTCATCGTAGCTGCCACCATGGCGGCCGACGTCATAGCCGTTCGCAGCCGTGCAATAAACACCGAGCCCCTGCGCGTAACCGATCTTCCACCCGGTTTCGTCGGAGCCGATGCCATGCTCGGCACAGGCCTGACGCTCTTCCTCGTAGCGCACGGGTGATCGGCCGTTGACGCCGCTCTGGTAACCGATCTGCTGCCAGTTCGCCGTCTTGCACTGGTCTTTGCTGAGCGGAGCGCAGCCGCCGCTGAGCAACAGTGCGCCTGCAAGCCCGCACCTGCCGATCAGCGCCCGCATACCGGCAGCTTCAGCACCTTTCATCTCCCTCCGCATCACATTTTCCTTTGCGCCACTTGAAACAGCCTGTCCATTCGTCGAAGCAAGCCGTCGACATCTCCACGCGAACTGCGGCATCGGCGACATCGCGGCCGGCGGCGGCTGAACCTGCGCGTCCGAAACGGCAGGCGCGCCGACGATCACGCTTTGGTGGCCGTGCAGTCCATTGAGCCCGTTCTGTCGTCAGTCTTCTCCATGCCCGCTTGCATCCGCAAGGACCTGCGCCCGGTGCCGCTATACGTCGCCGCAGACCTGGTGCTCAGCGCTGCGCGAGCGCCGTGAGCTTCAGCGTCTGCGGATGCGTGGCGCCGATCGCGTTCTCGTAAAGCACCCGCGCCGATTCGTACTGCGCCCGTGCCTCATCCTTTCGTTTCTGCAGGCTGCGCAAATGACCGAGGCTTTCGTGCAGGTAGCCGATGCGCAGGCTGTACTCGGGCAGCGTACGCTGCGCTCTCGCGAGGCCGTCGACGAGCAAACCGTCGGCACGGTCGTATTGCTTGAGCGCGATCAGCGCATCGGCGAGTGTGCGCTGGATCAGCAGCACGTTGGGATGATCCGGTCCCTGCGCTTTCACACTCTGCTCGTGCGCGCGTTCGAGCAGCGGCAGTGCTTCGCTCGCCAGCCCGAGCTGCACGAGCGCTTCGCCCACCCGATTGGCCGAATAGCGCGCCCAGACGTGATCGACGCCATGGGCGAGCACGCGGTTCTCGTAGGCGCGGCGCAGCAGCGGCAGGGCGGCCACCGGATCGCCGCGTTCGAGCAGGAGCTGGCCGCGATAGTGCAGCGCCGTGAGCGTGTACGGATGGGTTTCGCCGACCGTCGCCGCGAGCCCTTCGTAGGCTTCGTCGAACAGCGCCGCGGCTTCGTCCCAGCGGCCCTGGATCATCAGCGCGTCGCCGAGCGTGGTGCGCTGCCAGAGCGCGCGCGGATGCTTCGCGCCCTGCAAGCGGCTCGTGGTGGCGACGACCTCGCGCATCAGCGCTTCGGCCTCGGGCGTGCGATTGAGCTCCAGATAGCAGTCGGCCAGGCTCCACTGCGCGCTCGTGAGGCCAAGCTCATCGACTCCGCGATAATCGTCCACGAGCCGCTGGTACAGCGCGGCCGCTTGCGGATAGCGCCCGCGCTCGTATTGCAGCCAGGCCAGGCCGTCGCGCGCGGATAGCGTGCGCGCATCGAGCTCGCCGAACTTCGTGCGATGGGTCTCGTAAACGCGCCGGTACAAGGCCTCGGAATCGTCGTAGCGGCTTTGCAGCAGGGCGAGCGAGCCGAGCCGGTCGGCGATCGTCAGCGCGAGTTCGGAATCCGACCCCTGCACGGCTTCGGCCTCGGCGAGCGCCACTTCGAGCCGCTCGCGCGCCTTGGGCCAATCGCCGAGCCCTTCGTAGGCGCGACCCATCGCCAGGCCCATTTCGGCGCGCATCGCCGGGTAGTCGGCGAGCCGCGTCGCCAGCCTGGGCGCGGCTTCGTCGAGCAGGCCCTTGATGCTCAGGGTCGGGCGTCCGCCACCGAACGGATCGGTGGCCGCGAGCACGTCTTCGCCGAGAAAACTCACCGCGGCGCGCGCTTCGGCGGCGGCGGCTTCGGCCCGGTGCTGCGCCTGCCGCGCGTTCCAGAAGCCCCAGCTCGACAGGCCCAGGCCGAGCGCGAGCACGGCGGCGATCGCGCGTTGCAGCTTGCGCCGGTGGCGGCTGCGTTCGAGCGCCGCATGCAGCGTGGCGGCCTCGGCTTCGAGCTCGCGCTGGTGCGCGCGCTGGCTACGGCGCTCGTCGAGTTCGCGCAGCCGGCGCGCGAGTTCGGCCGCGTTGGTGAGCCGCCGCTGCGGATCGCCGGCTGCGGCCGCGGCGACGTCCTCGCGCAGCAGCTCGTCGTCGAGCGTACGCTCCCAGCCCGGCGCGAGCGGCCGGCGCCAGTCACCGACCAGCAGCTGGTAGAGCATCACGCCGAGCGCGTAGAGATCGGACTGCACGGTCGGCTGCTGGCCGGCGAGCAACTCGGGCGCGAGGTACAGCGGCGTGGTGCCGGCCTCGTCGTCGTCGAGCATCGCGGTGAAGCCGAGCCGGGTGATTTCGAGCCGTTCGAGCCGCGCGAGATCGAGCACCCGGCCGCTGCCGAAATCGCCGAGCTTGAGCCTGGGCTCGGCCTCGCTGCCGGCGACGAGCACGTTCGAAGGCTTCAAATCCTTGTGCAGCACGCCGGCCGCGTGCGCGGCTGCGAGTACCTCGGCGAGCTGGATCGCGAGCGCGATGCGCTGGGCGACCGGTACCGCCGCCAGGCCGCCGCGCCGCTCGCTCCATTGCAGCAGGCTGCCGCCGGCGACGTGCTCGGCCTCGACGAAGTAGGGCAGCGTTTCGAAATTCCAGTCGAGCAGGCGCAGCAGGTCGTCGCGCGGACCGTAGGTAGCCTGCAGCAGCCGGAACAGCGTGACCTCGCGCTTGAGCGCCGACAGCCCGGCCGCGTCGGTGGCGAACTTGAAGACGCGGCGCTCGCCGGTCTTGGCGTGTTCGGCGAGCCAGACTTCGCCGCCGCCGCCCGCGCCGATCGCCTCGCGCAGCACCCACAGCGGCCGCTGCGGCGGATGCCCGCCCGCGGAAAGGCCGGCGCGCAGCTCGGTGGTCGCGGCGATCGGCGCGGCGTCGTGCTCGACCGTCACCGGCGCGATCAGCCGGTAGCCGAAGCCGTGCACGGTCTTGATGACCGCCTGGCCTTCGTCGCCGAGCCCCTGTCGCAGCTTGGCGACGCACTTGGTCAGCACCGACTCGGACAGGATGCGGCCCGGCCACAGGCCTTCGAGCAGCTCGTCCTTGGTCAGCACCTCGTCGGGGTGGCGCAGCAGGAACATCAGCATGTCGAGCGGCTTGGGCTCGAGCTTGACGAGCTGGCCGCGCACCGTGAGTTCGAGCGTGCGGCCGTCGAGCACGCAATCGCCGAAACGCCAGCGCGGGGCGCGGGCCTTGGCGTCGGGGCTGTCGGCGGCGAGTGGCTCGGTCACGACTCGAATGTCTCTGATCGGAGACGGATTTTGACCGCTCGCGTGGGCGCGCGAAACGGCGCCGCCGCAATGGTCGGGAAATGGTCGGAAATCGATCGGGCTTCGGTCCGGATTCGCGCGGCTTCGGGCCTTAGCGTCGTGGTGCCGGAGCCGATCGTCGATCGGGCTCCACATCTCGCAGACCCCTCGTGAAGGAGAAGCCCATGTCCCTCGAATTCAAACTGCTGCTGCCGCTTGCCGCCCTGCTGCTCGGGCTCGCCGGACCCGCCCGCGCCGAATGCGTGAACGAGGACTACGACGTCGAAGTGCTCGAAGCCGGCACCAAGACCAAGCTGCCGGATGGCCAGCAGGTGACCTCCTCGGCGAAGACGCCGGCCGGCGTGCTCGAAGCGCGGGCACTCGTGAAGAAAGGCGTGATCGTCAGCAGCGGGCTGTTCTTCGACGGCAAGGCCGGCGTCGAAACCCCGCTCGCCAAGCTGCCCGCCGAAGCGCAGAAGTGCGCCAGGCTCAAGCCGGTATCGCTGGCACCCAGGGCCGAATCGATCCTGTCCGCGCTGGCCGATTTCGTCGTGCCGGCCGCCGAAGCCCGCTCCTGCCGCGCCAAGCTGATCTTCCGCGCCGAGCACTGCAACTACGACGGCGGCACGCCCACCTGCGGCTACGCGAGCGTTTATTACTCGACGTGCAGCGGCAAGTACTACGTGATGTAAGCCGGCCCGGGCCTTCAAACCACCACTGCCCGCCATGCGACTTATCGCTTCCATTCCAGTCCTGGTGCTGTGCCTGCTGCTCGGCTCGACCGCAGCGCCGGCGCAGACGGCCGTGTCGCCCGCCGTGCCGGGCGCCTGCTTCGGCGCCGCCGGGCAGGGCTGCGCGACCGGAGGCGGCGGCCAGCCGGCCTACTGCAAGCCGGCCGGCGGGCAGCTCGAATGCATGGTGCACGCGGGCAGCATCGAGCACGACGTCTGCTGCGCCGCGCATCCGCAGGGCCAGGGCTGCGGCGGCAAGCCCGGTGTCGCCGCCGACTGCGCCTACGAATGGGAGAAGTCGCAGCAACGCACTTCGCACGGCCTGTACTGGACGCGAAAGCTCGATCCGCAGAAACCCAATCGCAGCGGCATCGCCGACTTCAACGCCCTGTGCGCCCCGGCCGGCGCCGTCGTCGCGCCCGGCGACGAGCGCTGGTGCTGCTCGCGCTCGGCCAGCGCGCTCGCCGAACGCGATCTGCAGGGCATCAACAAGCTGCGCTGCCGCTAGGCGCCGCATCAAGCAAAAGGAATCGCAACATGTTCATCGACAAGGATCGCAGGGATCGCCATGCGCGACGCCCGGGTTGGCGCTCGCTGCTCGCAGCACTCGCGCTGGCCACGCTGGCGGCTTGCAGTGGCGGAGGCAACAGCGACGACGGCGACGACACCCCGCCGGTCGATCCACCCGTCGCTGCCGTGCCCGCTCGCATCGAGATCATCGAGACCGGTCTGCTGCTGACCGAACGCGGCCAGACTCGCCTGCTGCACGCGCGCGTTCTCGATGCGTCCGGCGCGACGATCGCAGCGCCGGTGAGCTGGAGCAGTTCCGACAGCGGTCGCCTGTCGATCGACTCCACCGGCCTGCTCAAGGCCGAAGCGGCCAGAGGATCGAGCCAGATCGTCGCAACCGCCGGAACGCTGCGGTCGGCTCCGCTGCTGGCGGCCGTGGTCGGCGTCGCCGACGACACGCTGCTGGTGGACGACTCGCAAGTGGTTCGCGGCGCGGTCGAAACCGATCCGGACGCCGAGCCCAGCCTCGACAACACCTACACCGTGATCGTCAGCGGCGTGACCGCGCCCGAGCCCGGAACGCTCGTCGTCGGCACCGGATCGGAGCCGGTCGCCGGTCGCGTGGTCTCCACGCAAACGCGTCCCGAAGGCATCGAACTCACGCTCACGCTCGCACCCTTGAACGAGTTGTTCCCGGGCCTGGAAATCAACCAGGTCTTCGATCTGTCGCAAGCGCCGGTCGATATTCCCGATGAGATCGCGGCCGATTACGAGATCGCTCGCGAGGGCAACACGTTTTCGTTCACGCCACGCGCTTCGGCTGCCGCTGCGAGCGCCGATGCGCTGGTCGCCAAGGTCGGTGCAGCGGCCGGCACTTCGACGCTGGCTCGCGGCTGCGAAACCTTCATTCCGGATTTTCGCGAAGGCTCGCCGCTGCCGATTTCGATCCTGGCTCCGCCGGCCTTGCGCGTGACCATCAACCCGACCCTCGACGTGCTCTACACCGAAGCGCGCGGACTCGAACGCCTGCTCGTGCGCGCCTCGCCGGTGGCGACCGTCGAAGGCGGGCTCAACATCGTGGCCGCGTTCGAAGGCAAGGTGGAATGCAAGGCCGATCTGTTCACCTTCCGCGTACCGGTGGGCGGCGCGCTGTCGATGATCATCAGCGGCCTGGTTCCGGTCGGCGTATCGCTCGAAGCCGGCGGCAAGATCACCGTGGCGACGATGGGCATTTCGTTCAAGAACGAAACCCGCTTCAACGGCCGCGTCGGCCTGGAGTGCAACGGCGACTGCATGTTCGTGGCCGCAGCCGGCGACCTCACCAACACCATCACGCCGACGCTGAACCTGCCCGGCATCGAAGACCTGCGGCTCGAACCGAGCGTGCTCGCCTCGGCCACCGTCGGCGCGAGTCTCGGCAACCCGCTGCTCAAATCGCTGCGCTTCAACGCGTTTCAAGCCAAGGCCGGTCCGCGCCTGTTCGGCAGCTTCGCGCCCAAGACCACGCAGCTCGCCGATCCGCTCTACAAATCCAACTACCGCATCTTCGCGGAGTTTCGCGCCGGACTCGGCACCGGCATCGAGGGCCTGGCCAAGCTCTTCAACATCATTCGGCTCACCGGACTCGAGTTTCTGTCGCAGGTCGATCTCGCCAAATCGCCGACCGGCGTGTTGACGGCGGATCGCGCCGGTTTCGTCACCGGCGACGTGGTGCATTTCGAGCTCGATCTCGATTCCGACAACGTTTCGTTCCTGGGCGATTACAACGTCAAGGACGTGGTGCTGCTGCGTCGCTCCGGCGGGCTCAACGAGGTGATGCGCCTCACCGCGAGCGACGATCAAACCCACTTCGCGTTCGATTTCACCGCGCCCAATGCAGGCGAAGTCGGCGAGTTCAGCGCCTTCGTGATCACGCGCAAGCTGCCGTTCGAGCTGACCGCGCTCGAGCTCGATACCGCGCGTGCGGAGAACCAGCCGCCGACCGCCGTCGCCGACGCCGCCCAGGTCGTCGGCAACGGCGGCGGACACGTCATCGACGTGCTCGCCAACGACACCGATGCGGACGGCGATGCGCTGACGGTCGATGCGGTGACGCAGCCGCAGAACGGCCGTACCGAGATCGTCGGCGCCGGCGATTCGGTTCGCTACATTCCGAACCTCGGCTTCGTCGGCGACGACGCTTTCGGCTACACCGTCAGCGACGGCAAGGGCGGCACTGCGCAAGGCACGGTGAGCGTCACCGTGGAACCGCCGCCGACGGCGAGCGCACTGCTCGAAGAAACCGGTGTGTCGGCCTTCGCACGCGCGCAGTCGTGCAGCAACGGAGCGAGTTGCGGCAGCGTCTTTTCCACCACTGCGGAAATTCAACGCGCCTCGCTGACCGACACGCCCGATACCGGCTTCCGCAGCAATGGCAGCTTCACCGTGCACGCCGAGAAAAGTGGCGAAGGCCGCAGCGCATCGACCGTCGGCAGCGCCTCGTTCAACCTCGATCGCAGCGACGGCCGCGTCGGCGCCATCACCCTGACTTGCGACACCAGCGGCTCGGTGCCAGCGACACCGGAAGGATTCGGCACCGACAGCCAGGGCAACGGTTCCGCCTACGTGCAGTTCCTCGTCGAAGGCGACAAGCCGCTGCGCTATCGCATCAACGGCTTCAGCGGTAGCGCCACCGCCGGGCGTGGCGATTCCAACTTGGAGCTGTCTCTGGACCGCCTGTTCGTGGCCACCGCCGATAAGCGCGAAGGCCTGCAGCAGTCCGGCCCCACCGAAGGCCTGCTGGAGCCGGGCTCGCATGCATTGCGCCTGAACTGCATCTCCCTCGGCAACGGCCATCCAGATGGCGGCGACAACCTGGCCGTCAGCGGCAGCGTGAGCCTGGTGCTGGAAGCCGCGCCTTGAACACCCACTCGAATCCCCTCTGAACCACCGTTCTCACACCGGAGTCACGTTCATGCGCAAACTCAGTTTAAAAGCGGTGCTCACGATGGCCGCCTTTATCGCGCTGTCGTCCGCACAGCCGATCGCGCTCGCACAAAAGCCCATCGATGCCATCAAGCTGCTGTTCGGCAGCTGGAGCAGCAGCGTCAGCGACAAGGAAACCGGCATCACCGAAACCACGGTGATCGAGTTCCGTCCCGATGGCCGCTACGTCACCGCGATTCGCGACAGCGCGTTCAAGCCGCTCAAGGATCAGCAGTCGAACCAGGGCCGCTACAGCGTCGGCAAATCCGACAAGGCCGGCTTCGAACTCAAGATCGAACGCGACCAGAAGGAGCCCGAATCGGAGAAGACCGATGCGAGCGAAACCATGCTGATCAAGATCGTCGACGACAACACCTTGCAGGCCGCCGACGGCTCGACCGTCAAGCGCCTGCGCTGAAAAGCGCAGCATTCAACGGAGATTTTCGATGAAGACGATATTCACGCACGCTCGCAGATTGCTGGGCTCCCTGCTGCTGCTCTCGCTGTTCGGCAGTGCTACGCCGGCGCTCGCGGAACGCTGCTTCGGCGCCGTCGGCCAGCAATGCGGGGGCTTTCATCAAGGCCAGTTCGCCGGCGTTGCGATGTGCCTGCCGGCGTCCAACGGCGCCGATCGCGCCAACTGCAAGGTCAGCGGAGGCAGCATGACGCACGACCCCTGCTGCGCCGCGAATCCGAACGGCGTGATGTGCGGCACCTCGCCCGAGAACAATCGCTGCAGCGCGGAGTGGACTCGCGCGGTCAATCGCGCAGTGTGGAGCTACCAGTGGACGCGCAACGTCAACGACGAAGTGGAGAATACCACCGGCACCGTACGTGGCCCGGACTACTGCGCACGCGACGGTGCCGGCGTGCATCGCAACGATCGCAACTTCTGCTGCTCGGGCAACAGCCATCGCGCCGGATTCTGGGATCGCATCGGCCGTCCCAACCTGTATCGCTGCGATTGATTTGCGATTGATTTGCGCTCGACTTTCGACTTGCTTACGGACCTTCACGCCATGCCTCGCCTCAACCCTCGCAAGCTGCGCGCATCGCTGATTCGATGCGCGGTCTTCACCACCACGCTCGCGCTCTCCGGCTGCGCGTCCAATGCGGCTCGCAAGACGAGTAATGAGCCGATGTCCGACTGGCCACTGGCCGAACGCGCGCTGCGTTCCGGCCAGTGGGAACAGGCGCAGGCACCGATCGCGCGCCTGCTACAACAGGATCTGCGCAATGGCCAGCTGCAGTTCTTGCATGCGCTGACCGAAGAAGGCATCGGCCGTGAACGCGATCGCGCGCGGCTCGATCTCGCGGCCGTCGGGTATGCGAACGCGGAGCGCTTCGCGCCCGGCAATTACTGGGCGCTGCTGCAACTCGGCTACATCGAGCTCGAACGCGGCAACTACCGCACGGCGCAGTCACGCTTCGCCGAAGCCGTGCTCGATCAGCCGCGCCGCTGGGAAGCCTTCTACGGCCTCGGCGTGGCTTCGTACTATCGGCGCGATCTGCCGTTGATGCGTCTCGCGGCCGAACGCAGCTTCGCGCTCGCGCCCGAGCAGCGCGAGTCGATCCGCTTGAATGCGTTTGCGCTCGCAGTCGCAGGCGAGCCCGAAGCGCAAGCGATGACGCAAAAGCTCGTCGCCACCGGAGACGATGCCGATGCGCGCTACGCCATGCGCCGCGTCGCCGAATATCTCGAAGTGGCGCCGGCCGTTCGGCAAACGCCGATCGGCGACGAAGGCGGCGACTCGGCTCCGCTCGCGCCGCTGGCACAGAATCCGGCGAGCGCGCTGAACCAGGTCGTGGTCGAAGTGACGATCCTGCTGAACTCGGTGCTCGACCAGGCCAATCGCGGCGTGAACCTGTTCGACGGCCTGCGTGTGCTGTACGGCTACACCAATACGCTCTCGCAGATCAGCGGCAGCCTGGGCCGCGAAAGCACGCGCACGATCACCTCGCAGATCTCGACGCCGCAGCTCGACTACAGCCTCAACCTGTTCAACGACTCGGGCCAGTATTACAGCGTGGTCGCACGGCCTTCGATCACCGCGCACCTGGGCCGCGAATCGCAGTTCTTCGCCGGGCGCACACTCAACGTCGCGGTCAGCGGCATCAACCTCGGCCAGCTGCAACCGATCGACGTCGGCGTACAGCTCAAGGTCACGCCCGAGTTCATCGACGACAAGCGCGTGGTGTTCAACCTCGATGCGGCGCGCTCGTTTTTGTCGCAGGATCAGATCGGCAATTTCGACAGCTCGCTGACCACGTTCCGGCAATCGGTTTCAGCGACGGCCGACGTCGAGTTCGGGCAGACGCTCGTGCTCAGCGCGCTGTCCGAGCAGGTCAACGACAAGTCGTTTTCGAAAGTGCCCGGCGTCGGCGACGTGCCGGTGGCGAACTGGTTCACCAAGCGCAGCACCGACCTGCGCCGCCAGGAATCGCTGATCATCCTCGTCACGCCCACGCTGCCGCTCAACATCTCCACGCCCGACACGCCCGAATCGCGCGAACAGTCGGTGAACCAGCTGCTCGCACTCTGGAACCAGCGCATCGAGCCGACCTCGGACATCCCCGCCATCATCCGCCGGCTCAAGCAATCGCGCTGGCTGCGCGCACCGGAATCCGGCGACCTGCGCACGCGCCTGCCGCAGGCCGCGCAGTGGAGACGCGAGGCGATCGAGGAGAGCTTGCTGCTGGCGAAGCGCTAGGCCCGCATTTCGGCTAGAGGTTTTGGCGGCGAGCTCTGTTAAGGTTGTGTCGACGCGCGCCCGCGCTCCGAACGATTCGACCCATGCAGAGCTTCCGCTACTACGACTTCTTCGTCGGCGGCGTCGTCGCCGTGCTGCTGTGCTCCAACCTGATCGGGCCCGGCAAGGTCTGCGAGTACGACTTCCCGTTGCTCGGCACGCTGGCGTTCTCGGCCGGCAACCTGTTCTTCCCGATCGGCTACATCTTCGGCGACGTGCTGACCGAGGTTTACGGCTACGCGCGCACGCGCCGGGCGATCTGGGCCGGCTTCGCGGCGATGATCTTCGCCACCGTGATGACCTACGTGGTGCTCGCCATGCCGGTCGCCGACGATCCGTACAACAAGACGCTGCAGCCCGCGCTCGAAACCGTGTTCGGCAACACCTGGCGCATCGTCGTCGGCAGCATGGTCGCGTACTGGGTCGGCGACTTCTTGAACTCCTTCGTGATGGCGAAGATGAAGGTCTGGACCCAGGGCAAGCACCTGTGGTCGCGCACCATCGGTTCGACGGTGGTCGGCCAGTTCGCGGACTCCGCGCTGTTCTACCCTATCGCCTTCCTCGGCCTGTGGTCGGGCAAGGCGCTGATCGCCGCGGTGCTGTTCAACTTCGCGTTCAAGGTGCTGCTCGAAGTGGTGCTGACGCCGGTGACCTACGTCGTCGTCAACGCGCTCAAGCGCGCCGAAGGCGTCGATACCTACGACGCCCACACCAGCTTCAACCCGTTCTCGCTGCGCGACGAGGGCGAGCGCAAGGCGCACGGCTGATGGGCGCGCGGCTGCTCGTCAACATCGACTTCGACGACCTGCCGCGCGCAACCGCGTTCTACACGCAGGCTCTCGGGCTGAGCATCGGGCGTCGCTTCGGTGATGGCGGCATCGAGCTGCTCGGGGCCGAGGCGCCGATTTATCTGCTGGTCAAAGCAGCGGGCTCGCGAGCCTGTTCGGCGAGCGGCGAGACACGCCGTTACGAGCGACACTGGACACCCGTGCATCTCGACTTCGTCGTCGACGATCTGCCGTCCGCGATCGATCGCGCGATGCAGGCCGGCGCGGTGATCGAAGACGCGATGCGCACCGAAAGCTGGGGCCGCATCGCGCACTTCGCCGACCCGTTCGGCAACGGCTTCTGCCTGCTCGAATTCCTGAATCGCGGCTACGACGAGATTGCGCGGGCCGTGTAGTGAAAATTGGTTGAGTCACCGAAGTGCATCAACGTTTGAAAGGGCTATCGCCGCCCTACCCCGCAATCAAATTACTTAGCCCGAATTCAGAGACATATGCCGGACAACATTCTTTCCCACAACGAAATGTGTCGGCGTGAAGGTGTAAACCTGCAGCGCGGAATGAACTATGGGCTCGGCGGCGATCATTCCGTCATTCTCATGTCGGTTCGGCCTAATGCTCCATACAAGGACCGACTGGAGGAATGAACCGCCCCGGGAATCGCGGAGGCTGGTTGGTTTAAGTGCTCACGCTGCCACGGCCGATTGCTCGGCGAGTTGGCGGTAGTAGTTTGCCTCAGCCTCGGCCGGTGGGATGTAGCCCAGTGGTCCCATCAGCCTGTGG
>QFCS01000320.1_pt1 | contig 56597 bp, 46 predicted proteins | sample 3576561 | NCBI WGS metagenome assembly QFCS01 | reverse complement strand
GGAAGCCGACGTCGTCGGTGGTCGCCCCTCGCGCAGGGGCGTGGATCGAAACTTCCTCAACCGCAAGCCGGTGGACCTGGACGAGGGTCGCCCCTCGCGCAGGGGCGTGGATCGAAACAAGGCCTTCCGAAAATATGTGCTTGACGGCGTCGTCGCCCCTCGCGCAGGGGCGTGGATCGAAACAGTAGATCTCTCCCGCACTCGAATACGGTCCTCGGTCGCCCCTCGCGCAGGGGCGTGGATCGAAACTCCCTCAACGGTGCCGATCTCGGTTCGATCGGCAGTCGCCCCTCGCGCAGGGGCGTGGATCGAAACACCTATGGAGAGCTTGCCGCTGCGGGGCGCCAGCGTCGCCCCTCGCGCAGGGGCGTGGATCGAAACCTATGTCATCCCATGCCTGAGCAGTATGGAGAGAAGTCGCCCCTCGCGCAGGGGCGTGGATCGAAACACTGACTTTTACGACGGCATTACGTCATTAGAACGTCGCCCCTCGCGCAGGGGCGTGGATCGAAACGCCATCAACGCGCCGGCCATGGGCGCCCAGGACAAGGTCGCCCCTCGCGCAGGGGCGTGGATCGAAACAGCCTAAGCCATTGATATCGCTTGCGTCATCCGCACGTCGCCCCTCGCGCAGGGGCGTGGATCGAAACGGCGACAGCTACGATCAGGACACGACAGGCGCGCCGTCGCCCCTCGCGCAGGGGCGTGGATCGAAACGATCGTCATGCCGTGCTTGGTGACGAGTCTGCTGAGTCGCCCCTCGCGCAGGGGCGTGGATCGAAACATCGGCTGCCTTGGCTGCCCTGACCAGGTCGGAGGCCGTCGCCCCTCGCGCAGGGGCGTGGATCGAAACTCATCGTAGATGTATTGCCTCACCTCGCGCCGGAACGGTCGCCCCTCGCGCAGGGGCGTGGATCGAAACGGCTTCGACGACTACGCGCTGGCGCTCGGCCAGGTCGCCCCTCGCGCAGGGGCGTGGATCGAAACTTCGACGCGAACGGCAAGATGAAATCGCTGCCGGCGTGTCGCCCCTCGCGCAGGGGCGTGGATCGAAACATGTGATGGTTTGGCAAGCGGTCGTCCCTGCATAAGTCGCCCCTCGCGCAGGGGCGTGGATCGAAACTCCGGCATACCTTCGAGCAAGATCGCCGGCTTCGGCGTCGCCCCTCGCGCAGGGGCGTGGATCGAAACGCCATCGCCATGCGGACGGCTCGCCCTTCTGCCTCGTCGCCCCTCGCGCAGGACGTGGATCGAAACTGCGCGACCCTGGGCAGCGCGGCACGCGCCGGCGCGGCCTCTTCCGCAGGAGCCCCGGGGCGGCGAGGTCGCCTTTGATGCGATCCGGCATCTTGCCGTGACCGGACATAATCGCCATCCTGCCGGCCGACGGCCCCCGGTTTCACAGCGCGGAGTGCCTGCATGCAAGAACGAGACGCCGCACGCGCATCGCTTGACGCGATCCTTGCCGCCGCGATGCGCTCGTCGCTCGATTGCGTCGTCGTCACCGACGAAACGGGCCTCGTCGTGGAGTTCAATCCGGCCGCCGAAGCAACCTTCGGCTACGCGCGCGCCGAGGCGATCGGCAGGCAGATCGCCGAACTCGTCGTTCCGCCGCACCTGCGCAAGGCGCATGAACACGGGCGCGCGGCCTATCTCGCCGGCGGGCCGGCGCGGCTGCTCGGCCGCCGCGTGGAACAGACCGCCATGCGGGCCGACGGCAGCGAGTTTCCGGTCGAACTCACGATCACCGAAGCATGGAGCGGGCCGCGCCGCTTCTTCACCGCCAGCCTGCGCGACCTGTCGCGGCGTTACGCGGCCGACGCCGCCCTGCATGCCAGCGAGGCGCGGCTGGCGGCCTTCATGAAACACGCGCCCATCGGCATGTATCTCAAGGATACCGACGGGCGCTACCTGATCGCCAATCCCGAGATGGGCAAGGTCTTCGGCCGGCCGGCCGAGGACGCGATCGGCTTGAGCGCCGCCGACATCTTCGGGCCGGAAGAGGCCGAGATGATCGCCGAGAACGACCGCCGCGTGCTGGAGTCCGGCCAGGCGATCGCCGTCGAGGAGTTCCTGAGCAGCGCGCTCGACTACGCCTGGAGCCTCGTCGTCCGGTTTCCGGTGCTGTGGACAGACCAGCAGCAGGCGCGCATCGGCGGCTTCGACATCGACATCACCGAGCAGAAGCGCGCCGCCGAGCGCCTGCGGGAAAGCGAGCGGCGCTTCCGCGAGGTCACGCACCACCATCCGGTGCCGGTGGTGTTCGTGGATACGCTGTCGCGGCAGCTGATCGTCGCCAACCCGGCCTTTCTCGAGATCATGGGCGTCGGACCCGATGACGAGGAACGCTTCCGCGGGCATCGCTGGTTCGCCGGCGCCGACGACTACCGGCGCATCAAGGCCCTGTCGCTCGCGCAGCGGCGCGCCGACGGCGTCGAGGCCCGGCTCCGGCGGCTGGACGGCTCGGAGTTTCCCGCGTCGCTGAGCTGGCGCAACATCGAGATGGACGACCGGCCGGTGATCGTCGGCAGCATCCTCGACCTCACCGCGACCAGGGCGGCCGAAGCCGAGCTGGCGCGCTCGCGCGAGGCGCTGGCGCAAAGCGAGCGGGTCAACGCGCTGGGCTCCCTGCTTGCCGGGGTGTCGCACGAGCTCAACAACCCCCTGGCGGTGATCGTCGCGCAGAGCCTGATCCTGGAGGAACTGCTGGCCGGAACCGGCCACGAAGAACGGGCACGCAGGATCAGCAGCGCGGCCGAACGTTGCGCCCGCATCGTGCGCACCTTCCTGGCGATGGCGCGGCAGCGCCAGCCGGAACGCCGCAGCACCGACGTCAACGATCTCGTCCGGTCGGTGCTCGACATCGCCGGATACGGCCTTCGCACCGCCGGCGTCGACATGCATTGCCGGTTCGCCGACGGCCTGCCGTCGCTGGAGGTCGATCCGGACCAGATGCATCAGGTCCTGCTCAACCTGGTCGTCAACGCCCAGCACGCGCTGCAGGAGATTCCGGCGCCGCGGCGCATCGAGATCGAGACGTCGCTCGAAGGCGGCGATCTGCAGATCGTGATCGCCGACAACGGCCCCGGCGTGCCCGACGAAATCCGCAGCCGCATCTTCGATCCGTTCTTCACCACCAAGGCGCAGGGCGTGGGCACCGGGATCGGGCTCGCCTTCTCGCTCGGCGTCGTCCAGGCCCACAACGGGCGGCTGGACCTGCTCGACCGTCCCGGCGGGGCGCATTTCCGGCTGCTGTTGCCGGTGGAGGGCCCCGCTCCCGCCGCCGCCGCAAAAAGTCCCATGGCGCGCTCGGGTGCGGGTGTCGGACGCACCGCGCTGGTGATCGACGACGAGCCCGAGGTCGGCGAGGTGCTGGCGGAGTTCCTCGAGGCCGATGGTTTTGCCGTCACCACCGTCGGGAATGGCGCCGACGCCAGGGCGAGGTTGAACGACGGTGATTTCGACGCCGTCTTCTGCGATCTGCGCATGCCCGGCATGGACGGCCCCGCGCTATTCGACTGGACGTCACGAACCAGGCCGGGCGTGGCCGGGCGCTTCATCTTCGTTACCGGCGACACCCTCGGCGGCGCCGCGGCGCGGTTCCTGGAGCGCGCCGACCGGCCGATCGTCGAGAAGCCGTTTTCGCGCGATTCGATCCGCCAGGCGCTGGGTGCGCTGGAAAACCCGACGCCGCGGCGGGATTAGGCCGAGGCAGCGTCGGTTCGAGGCCCGTCTTTGCCCGGAAACGCGACGCATGTAAGAACGAAACACTGATCAGGCCTGCCATCCGGCCATGACAAGGTTTGGGGGATCGGACCATGACGGCCACGGGTGCGACCGACACGCCGCGCAACGAGCGCTGGGGTCTGGCCGCGAAACTGTTCGTGACGCTCGTCCTGCTCGGTGCGATCGCCGTCCTGCTGACGGGCGTGCTCGGGTATTTCCGCGCCCGCGAAGCGCTCGAGCAGGCGATCTTCGACCAGCTCACCGCCGCCCGGCAGGCGAAGACGCGGCAGATCGAAACCTATTTCCGCACGATCAGGTCGGAGCTGCGTCTCCTCGCCACGTCGAAGATGGTGGTCGATTCGACAAGGGACTTCCTGAAGGCCGTCGATCAGCTCGACCGCGACGGTGTTTCGCCCGAACTCCGCCAGAAAGTCGGCGACTGGTATGCGGCGAACTTCATGCCGCAGATGAAGGCCGTCCTCGGTGGGGAGCCGGCGTTGTCGGACTATCTGCCGGTCGGCGGCGCACCTTATTACCTGCAGTATCACTACATCGTCGCCAATCCGAATCTCGCGGAACGCCGCTATCTGCTCGACGACGCGGGAGACGGAAGCGACTACAGCAGGCTGCATGCGATCTATCACCCGCTCCTGCGCGCCGCGGCGGCAACGGTCGGCTTTTTCGATTTCATGGTGGCCGATCCCAGGACCGGCCGCCTGATCTATACCGTCCAGAAGGAGGTGGATTTCACGACGTCGCTGCAGTTCGGCCCGTACCGCCAGAGCAATGTCGCGGCCGTGGTCGCCCGCTGCGCGGAGGATGCCGACCGGTCGTCGATCTGCCTGGAGGATTTCGCTCCCTACGCCCCGTCGGGCGGCGCCCCCATCGCCTTCATGGGCGCGCCGATCTTCGATCGGGGAGCCGTGATCGGCGTTCTGATCGCGCAATTGTCGAACGACGAGATCGACAATGTCGTCACCGGAGGACGCCGCTGGCGGCAGGAGGGCTTCGGCAATACGGGCGAAGCCTATCTCGTCGGCGCCGACCATCTGGTGCGCTCGTCGCCGCGCGACTTCTACGAAGACCGCGAAACCTATTTCGCCGAACTCAGGTCCGTCGGCACATCGGAAGAGGAGATCGCGGCGGTCGAGCGCTACGGAACGCCGGTCCTGCATCAGCGTGTCGACACCCAGGCGACGCGGGCCGGGCTTGCCGGCGTCGAAGGCACGGGCGAGATCACCGGCTATCGCGGCGTGCCGACGCTGGCCTCATGGGGACCTCTGGAAATTCAGGGCGTCCACTGGGCGATCGTCGCCAAGATCGACAGCGCCGAGGCCTTCGCACCGATCGACCAGCTGCGCCGGGATCTGCTGGCCGTCGGCGCCGTCGCGTTGCTGGTCGTCGCGGCCGTCGCCGCATGGTTCTCGCGCGCGCTGCTCGGGCCGCTGCGCGAACTCACGGCAGGAGTGAAGCGCTTCGCCGCCGGCGACTACGCGGCGGCCGTGCCGGTGCGCAGCGGCGACGAGATCGGCCAGCTCTGCGTGGCGTTCAACGGCATGGTCGCGGAATTGGGCCAGAAGAACGTGGTCATCCAGAACAAGGTCAGGGAAAACGAGGAGCTGCTGCTCAACGTGCTGCCGGCGCCGATCGCCAACCGGCTGCGCAGCGGCGAACACAGCATCGCCGACGGGTTCGCCGAAGTCACGGTCGCTTTCGCCGACATCGTCGGTTTCACCCAGATGACCTCGGACATGCCGCCGCAGGAGGTGGTGACGCTGCTCAACGGCCTGTTCACGCGCTTCGACGCCGCCGCCAGCGAACTCGGCATCGAAAAGATCAAGACGGTCGGCGATGCCTACATGGCGGTTTGCGGGCTGCCGACGCCCGTCGACGACCATGCCGAGCGCATGGTGCGCATGGCCATCCGCATGGTGCACATCACCCGCGAGCACGCGCTGGAGCACAACGCATCGCTCAGGCTGAGGGTCGGGATCAACACCGGACCGGTGGTCGCCGGGGTCATCGGCAAGAGCAAATACATCTACGACTTGTGGGGCGATACGGTGAACCTGGCGAGCCGCATGGAATCGGGCGGTGTGCCCGATACCGTCCAGGTGACGCGCCCGGTCTACGAGAAGCTCAAAGGCCTGTTCGTGTTCGAGGCCCGCAGCGAGATCGACGTCAAGGGCAAGGGAAAGGTGGAGGCTTGGCTGCTTCGACTGTGAGGGGCGGGAAAAGGCTGGTGCCGCTTGCGTGACTCGAACACGCGACCCCATCATTACGAATGATGTGCTCTACCAACTGAGCTAAAGCGGCGACCGCGGGACGGACCCGGATGGTGGGCGCCTGATAACCGGAATGCGCCGCAAATACAAGCCGTGCGCGCCCACGAAATGCCGGCGGAGCGGCGGGGCAGCCGCGATTTCTTGCTGTGCCGTTGATTGCGGCCGCCGCTGCGGCTACAGCACGTCGGAGGGGATTCTCACGCGACGTACTTAGGTTTTTGATTCTGCGCATGTCTTTACTCCGAAACCGCTGCACTTTCGCGGGAGACATGCTTTAACCGTCGTCGCCGGGTGTCGGTTCGTGGAGAGAACGGTTTGGATCCGATCGAAAAAGCGATCCGCAACGCCTTCGAGAAGGGCGACGCCGAGGACAAGGCGTTTCGCGAGAGCGTTTATCGCCGTGCATTTTCGGCGCTTGACCGCGCCTTGCAGGCCAATCCCAACCTGACGGTCGAGGCGGCGATCAACCGCCGCAAGGCCCTGCAGGCCAAGATCGTCGAGATCGAGACGGAATTCATACCGGCCGTTCGGGCGGTCGAGCCCGAGCCGGTCGACCCGCTCGCCGGCGCCTTCGAGCTGCGCATGGCGCCGGGCGACGCGCCGCCGGTTTCCCTCGACGCGGCGGGGCGCGACGGCGGCGCCGGCCTCGGCGGTCTCGACATGCGCGCCGAGAAGGCAGCGTCTGCCCGGCCAGGTTCGCCCGCCGTGGCCGCCGACCCGATGCCGGCGCGCACCCGCCGTCGCCGGCCGCTTGCCTATCTGTTCATCGCCGCCTCGCTGCTGGCGCTGGTCGGGATGGGTGTGCTGTTCGCCTACCAGACCGGCCTGTTCCTGTCGCCGGCCGAGCGTGACACCTCAGTGCCCAACCCGCCGCCGGGCGCCGACGGCGAGGACTTCATCCCGGAAAATGAGGGACCGCCCGTGCTGTCGAGCGATCCGGGGGCCGAGCGCGACTGGATCGGCATCTTCACGCCGGCCGACGCGACCTCGGTGAGCGCACCGACCGACGCCAGCGCCGAGGCGATGGAGGACGAGTCGGGCAGTTTCCTGCGCATCCGCTCGGGCGGCGGCGGCGCTGCGATCGTCTTCGACGTCGGCCAGGGCGTGCTGGAGCAGATCGCCGGCAAGAAGGCGACGTTCGACATCGTCGCGCGCGCCGCCGAAGGACAGGAGACCGAGATGGCGGTCGACTGCAATTTCGGCGATCTCGGCGACTGCGGCCGCAAACGCTACGCGCTCGGCTACGAAAAGGCCGACTTCCTGTTCGAACTCGACCTGCCCGCGACCGACCCCGGCGCCGGCGGCACCATCGCCGTCATCTCGGACTTCGCCAACCAGGGCAAGGCGGTCGACATCTATGAGATCAAGGTCTCCGTATCGCCCTGAGCCGTGGCTGGGCGACCGTCGAGCATCGCCTGCAGCGTCTCGATGCGGTCGGCCTCGGCCGTCGGCTTGTCCCAGCGCAACCGTGCGATGCGCGGGAAACGCATGGCGACGCCGGACTTGTGGCGGGTCGAGCGGTTGAGCCCTTCGAACGCCACCTCCAGCACCAGCCCGTTGTGGCGGTCGGCGCGCACCGAACGCACCGGGCCGAAACGCTCGATGGTATTGTCGCGCACATATTTGTCGATCTGGCGCAGCTCCTCGTCGGTGAAGCCGAAATAGGCCTTGCCGACCGGCACCAGCTCCTCCGCGCCCTCCGGTCCGGCCCAGACGCCGAACGTGTAGTCGGAATAGAAGCTGGAACGCTTGCCGTGGCCGCGCTGCGCGTACATCAGCACCGCGTCGACGGTGTACGGATCACGCTTCCACTTGAACCATGGACCCTTCGGCCGTCCGGCGAGATAGGACGAAGTCTTCTGCTTGATCATCACGCCTTCGACGACCGGATGCGGCGGACGGTGGCGCAGATTGTCGAGCGCGGACCAGTCGGCGAACGGCACGATCGGCGAAAGGTCGAAGCGGGCCGGGTCGAGCTGCGCGACGAAGGCCTCGAGGCGGCTGCGCCGTTCGATCAGCGGCAAGGCGCGCAGGTCCTCGTCGCCCTGCTGGAGCAGGTCGTAGCAGCGCACGAACACCGGAAAGCGCTCGCGCATCTTCGCCGACACGCTCTTGCGGTTCAGCCGCTGCTGCAGGTCGGAGAAGCTGCCGGTGTGCTGCGGCGGGTGGCCGACCAGAAGCTCGCCGTCGAGCGCGCCGTCGAAATCCATCGCCTCGACGAGGTCGGGAAAGGCACCGGAGATCTCGTCGCCGGTGCGCGAATAGAGCTTGCGCACGCCGCCCTCCGAGACGGCCTGCACGCGGATGCCGTCCCATTTCCACTCGGCCGCATAGTCGGCCGGATCGAGCTTGGCGAGGTCGCCGTCCTCGACCGGATGCGACAGCATGACCGAGCGGAACAGCGCGCGGGCAGCACTCTGCGGGCGCGGCGCCTTGCCTTCCAGCCAGGCGAACAGCGAGCGGTAGGGCGGCTCCAGCCCGTGCCAGACCTCCTCGATCTCGGCGACGTCGAGCTTGCCGAGATCGGCCAGCGCCTGCTTGGCGAGCCGCGCCGACACGCCGATGCGCAGGCCGCCGGTGACCAGCTTGATGATGGCGTAGCGCGCCGAGATGCCGGCCTGGTCGAGCAGCCGGGCGACCACCGCCGGCCCGTCCGAGCGGCTGGCCGACTGCAGCGCCGCGACCACCTCGCCGAGCGTCGGCGAATGGTTCGGCTTCCTTTCCGGCGGCGGGTCGGGCCAGACCAGCGACACCGTCTCGGCGAGGTCGCCGACATAGTCGTAGGAATAGCCGAACAGAACCGGGTCGAGCCGCTCCGTCACCAGCATCCTGAGCATCGCCGGCTTCACCGCGGCGATGGAGAGGTCGCCGGTCAGCGCGGCCAGCGCAAAACCCCGGTCGGGATCAGGGGTGGCGGCGAAATAATCGACGAGCAGTTTCAGCTTGCCGTTGCGCGCGGGAGTCAGCACCAGGCGGTCGAGCAGTTCGGCGAAAGCCTCCATCAGTCGCCCTCGTCCTCGTAGCCGACCAGATGCAGCGGGCGCGCGGCGATGCCGGCGAGCTCGCACCAGCGCACCAGCGCTTCCTCGCGGCCATGCGTGACCCATACCTCGGAGGCGCCCGTCTCATGGATGGTGGCGGTCAGCTCGTCCCAGTCGGAGTGGTCGGAGATGATCAGCGGCAGCTCGACGCCGAGCTGTTTCGCGCGCTGGCGGATGCGCATCCAGCCCGAGGCATAACAGCCGATCGGGTCGGGGAAGCGGCGGGACCAGCGGTCGGCGAAGGCCGACGGCGGGCCGATGACGATGGCGCCGGCGAAGTCGCCCTTGCCTCCGGGTTCCAGCGTGGCCGGCCGCAGCTCGCCGAGGTCGATGCCGCGGCTCTGGTAATAGGCGCTGAGCTTGGCCAGCGCGCCGTGGATGTGGATGGGCCGGTCGAAGCCGGCCTCGCGCAGCAGCCGCATCACCCGCTGCGCCTTGCCGAGCGCGTAGGCGCCGACCAGATGCGCGCTTTCCGGGAACTGGCCGACCGACTTGAGCAGGCGGGCGATCTCCTGACGGTCGGGCGGATGGCGGAAGACGGGGAGGCCGAAGGTCGCTTCCGTGATGAACACGTCGCAGGCGACCGGCTCGAACGGCTGGCAGGTGGAATCGGCCCGCCGCTTGTAGTCGCCCGAGGCGACGATGCGCATGCCGCCATGCTCGACGGCGATCTGCGCCGAGCCGAGCACATGGCCGGCCGGATGGAAGGTGACGCTTACGCCGCCGAGCGGGAGCGTCTCGCCCAGCGGCGCCGCCTGCGTGCTGCCGGCGAAATCCGCGCCGTAGCGCAGCGCCATGATGTCGAGCGTCTCGCGCGTCGCCAGCACCGCGCCATGGCCGGCGCGGGCATGGTCGGAATGGCCATGGGTGACCAGCGCCCGGTCGACCGGCCGGACCGGATCGATGAAGAAACCGCCGGGCGGGCAATAGAGGCCTTCCGGCCGGGGGTGAAGCAGGTCGCGGGCGCGCATGCGGGGGAAGATAAGGCTTTGCGCGCGCAAGCAAAGCCTCTTGCCACAAGCTCCTGACTCTGGAAATGGGAAGCGTCGGCGCCGCCCCTCACCTGCCTGCCGGCATCCTCTCCCCGTGAAGGACGGGGAGAGGGGACGACTGCCGCATCGGTTTCGCCGATCACCGAGGTTGCCGATCGGGCGCCTTGACGACGGCCGGCCCCCTTCTCCCCGTTCCACGGGGAGAAGGTGCCGGCAGGGGGATGAGGGGCGGCGCCAGCGCTCTGCAAAGGTTGCCGTCCCATGAAGCCGCTGCCTGCCTCCTCCGGCGATCTCATCGCCGACCGCCGCGCCGACTACGCCGAGATGCTGTTCGCCAACGGCGAGCACGCGGCGTCGGCCGAACTGATGATCGGCGCGCTGGAACTGGCGCCCGGCTGGACGATGGGCTGGTTCCGGCTTGGCGAGTTCCACGAGGCGGCGGGCGCGCTGGCCGAGGCCGGGCAGGCCTGGCGCATGGTGCTGAAGCTCGACCCGGCCGACCACCCGGGCGCGGCGCTGAAGCTGCATCTGGCCGGCGCCGGCCCGGCGGTTGCCGCGCCGCCGAGCGCCTTCGTCGAGACCTTGTTCGACCAGTATGCCGACACGTTCGACCACGCGCTGGTGCAGACGCTGGGTTACCGCGTGCCGGAACTGCTCGACCGGGCGATCCGCGCCGCCGCGCCCGGGCGCATGTTCGGCCGCGCGGTGGATCTGGGCTGCGGCACCGGCCTGATGGGCGAAAAGCTGCGGCCGCTCGTGCGCGACCTTGAGGGCCACGACATCTCCGCCGCGATGCTGAAGAAGGCGGCGGCGCGCAAGGTCTACGACCGTCTGCAAAAATCCGACCTGCAGACGCTGGTTCTGCCGCCGGCCGGCGCCGACCTGATCACCGCCGCCGACGTGTTCATGTATGTCGGCGGACTGGAGCGGGTTTTCGCGACGGTGGCGGGCGGGTTGGCCGAGGGCGGGCTGTTCGCCTTCACCGTCGAAGAGCATGAAGGTACGGAGGATTTTGTCCTGCGCGAGACACGGCGCTACGCGCATGCGCAGGCTTATGTGCGGCGCATGCTGGAGGCGGTGCGCCTGTCGGTCGTGTCGCTGGCGGCAGACACGATCCGCATGGATCGCGGCACGCCGGTGGCGGGGCTGATCGTGGTCTGCATGAGGTGACGCCGGGTTTGCCGTATTCGGGCGGGGTTTCGCCGGCGGCGATGGACGCGGTTGACGGCCGGTGTCGTCGCCACGACGCGGAAATCCGCGCTGGCCGAATTTGCCTGGCCCTGTGGCGGTCGGAGCCCGTCACGACGTGTCGGGAGAAACCAGCACCCAGTGGGCAAGCCCATGCACGACGTCCAGCACCTCGTGCACCTCGTGAACGGGCTTTCGGCACCAGCCGGGCGGCCGGCCGGGCTTCAGCGGCCACAGGCGGTGGGCACGGGCCGTAACCGCGTGGCGTGCAGTTTGGCCGCGCGGTACCCTCACCCCTGACCCCTCCCCACAAGGGGGAGAGGGATTTTGCGGCCGCATTGCCCGCTCCCGCCAGCGGGCGAAGCGTTTTGCCTGGCGCGGCAGGTCGTCGAGCGCGGCGGCCAGCGCTTGCAGGCGCAGGGCGAGCCGCGTCGCGTCGATCGGATCGGCGGCCGAGGGCGGGCGGACGACGAAAGGCTCGCTGTAGCCGGGAACCGAGATGCGCGGCACGCTCCTTGCGGCGACCCGCCGGGTGTGCATGCGCCAGGGCGACAGACGGTCGAGCAAGGGCAGCGGTCCGACGTGGCGGGCAAGGGTTTTTGGCGGCGGGGCGGCCCGGCCGGGCTTGCCGGGTGTTGCGGGCCTGTACGGGCGCAGTGGCGGCAAAGTGAGGCCACGCGCCGCCACGATGATCAGCCGTCGCGCCGCCGCCTCGGCCGGGCGCAACAACCGCAGCACGAAGCGGTGGAGATGGCGGGGAAGGGTAAACGCCGCAGGCCGTTTTTCCGCCAGCATCTGCCTTGAGGTGGTCGCGTCTTTCCGCGGAAAGAAAACAAACGGTCCCTCGAGGCCAACCTCGGCCATGGCGATGAGCATGGCGAGGATACGTTTCAGCGCCTCCCGGTTCTTCTCGATCGCCGCATTCCAGTCCATCGCCACCTCCTTTCCGGCACAGGCGGCGCATTATCGCACCGGTCGTTAGGGTGGGGATAAAGCTTGGGAAAATAATCCTGACGGATGCTGACACGGCGGCCGGCGCGCGCGCGCCGTCATCCCGGCCGACCGGAGGGAGAGCCGGGACCCATTCCGGAACCGTGATGGCGTCGCGCCGGCAGCGGTTTCCAGAGATCTCGGAATGGGTCCCGGATAACCTCCGCTGCGCTCCGGTTTCCGGGATGACGGATTGGATTATTCGGCTTGTCGGGTTGCCAGGTAAAGCTGTCCTTGCGGCGACCATCCGTCTCGAAGGCAAACAGGATGGTCCCCTTTTGTTCCAGATTTCGCTTGGCGGCCGCGCCGCGCCGCGCTAGGTCTGGAGCGTGACCCAGCAGAGCCGCGTCCAGCCGCAAGACGCCGCCGCTTTCCTGCCCGGACCGTTCCTCGACTGGTTCGCGCGGCGCGGCTGGGCGCCACGCGCCCACCAGATCGAACTGCTGGCCAGGGCGCAGGCGGGAAAATCGGTGCTGCTGATCGCGCCGACCGGGGCGGGCAAGACGCTGGCCGGCTTCCTGCCGGCGCTGGTCGACCTGGCGATGCGGCCGAAACGCAGGCCGGGCGAGGCGTTCCGCGGCATCCACACGCTCTACATCTCGCCGCTGAAGGCGCTGGCCGTCGACATCGAGCGCAATCTCGGCAAGCCTGTCGCCGAGATCGGGCTGCCGGTGACCATGGAGACGCGCACCGGCGATACGCCGGTGCACAAGCGCCAGCGCCAGAAGCTGGCGCCGCCCGACATCTTGCTGACGACGCCGGAGCAGCTTGCCCTGCTGATCGCCGCGGCCGACGCCAAGCGTTTCTTCTCCGGCCTGCGTTACGTCGTGCTCGACGAACTGCACTCGCTGGTGACGTCGAAGCGCGGCCATCTCCTGTCGCTCGGGCTGGCGCGGCTCAGGCGCTACGTTCCCGGCCTGCAGGCGATCGGCCTGTCGGCGACGGTGGCCAAACCGGACGAACTGCGGCGCTGGCTGGTGCCTCAGGAGGTAACCTCCCCCCTTGAGGGGGAGGTGCCGCCGAAGGCGGTGGTGGGGGTCACCTCAGAAGGCACCACCGGGATGCCGAGCATGGCCGAGGCGACCCCTCCCGACCGGTCCTTCGACAAGCTCAGGACCGGCCACCCTCCCCTCAAGGGGGAGGGGAAGCCGATGGCGGAGCTCATCACTGTGAGCGGCGGCGCCAAGCCGGAGATTTCGATCCTCGATTCCGAGGAGCGGGTGCCGTGGGCGGGGCACAGCTCGCGTTACGCCATTCCCGAAATATACGAGGCGATCAGGAAGCACGGAACGACGCTGCTGTTCGTCAACACCCGCAGCCAGGCCGAGATGCTGTTCGCCGAGCTGTGGCGGGTCAACGAGGACACGCTGCCGATCGCGCTGCATCATGGCTCGCTCGACGTCAGCCAGCGGCGCCGTGTCGAGAAGGCGATGGAGACCGGCAGCCTGCGCGCCATCGTCGCCACCTCGACGCTCGACCTCGGCATCGACTGGGGCGACGTCGACCTCGTCATCCATGTCGGCGCGCCGAAGGGTGCCAGCCGGCTGGCGCAGCGCATCGGCCGCGCCAACCACCGGCTCGACGAGCCGAGCAAGGCGATCCTGATCCCGGCCAACCGCTTCGAGGTGCTGGAGTGCCGCGCCGCCGTCGAGGCCAACTATCTCGGCGCCCAGGACACGCCGCCGCTGGTGGACGGGTCGCTCGACGTGCTGGCGCAGCACATTCTCGGCATGGCCTGCGCCGAGGCCTTCGACGCCGGCGAACTTTATGCCGAGATCACCAGCGCCGCGCCCTATGCGCGCCTGCCGCGCGAGACCTTCGACCGCGCCGTCGACTTCGTCGCCACCGGCGGTTACGCGCTGAAGACCTACGAGCGCTATGCCAAGATCAGGCAGACCAGGGAAGGCCGCTGGCGCGTCTCGCACCCGCGCTTCGCCCAGCAATACCGGCTGAACGTCGGCACCATCGTCGAGGCGCCGTATCTGACGCTGCGTTATGCCCGCTCCGGGCGCGGCGCGGCATCGCGCGGCGGGCCGGTGCTGGGCAAGATCGAGGAAGGGTTCCTGGAATCGATCGCGCCGGGCGATACGTTCCTGTTCGCCGGCAAGGTGCTGCGGCTGGAAGGCATTCGCGAGACGGAAGCCTTCGTCTCCAACGCCGTCGGCAACGACCCGCGCATCCCGGTCTATGCCGGCGGCAAATTCCCGCTGTCGACCTACCTGGCCAACGAGGTGCGCGGCATGCTGGCCGATCCGAAGCGATGGAAGGCGCTGCCGGACCAGGTCGCGGACTGGCTGCGCATACAGGCCGACAAGTCGGTGCTGCCCCGGCGCGAGGACCTGCTGGTCGAGACCTTCCCGCGCGGCAACCGGCACTACATGGTCATCTACCCGTTCGAGGGCCGGCTGGCGCACCAGACGCTCGGCATGCTGCTGACGCGCCGGCTCGACCGCGCCGGGGCGCGGCCGCTGGGTTTCGTCGCCACCGACTATTCGATCGCCGTGTGGGCGCTGGACGACATGGGCGCGCTGTTCAGGCGCGGCAAGCCGACGCTGTCGAAGCTGTTCGACGAGGACATGCTGGGCGACGACCTGGAAGACTGGCTGGCCGAGAGCTGGCTGCTGAAGCGTACGTTCCGCAACTGCGCGCTGATCTCCGGGCTGATCGAGAAGCGGCATCCCGGCCAGGAAAAGACCGGCCGCCAGGTGACGGTGTCGGCCGACCTGATCTACGACGTGCTGCGCAGCCATGAGCCGGACCACCTGCTGCTGCAGGCGACGCGCGCCGACGCGGCGACCGGCCTGCTCGATGTCAGCAGGCTTGCCGAGATGCTCTCGCGCGTGCGCGGCCGAATCATGCATAAGCATCTCGAACACATCTCGCCGCTCGCCGTGCCGATCATGCTGGAAATCGGCAAGGAGCGGGTGGCCGGCGAGGCCAACGAGACGCTGCTCGAAGAGGCGTCGCTGGTCGAGGAGGCAATGGGTAGCGCATGATGGCGGTCCGCGTGCTGGACGGGACGGAGCGCGGCAGCGCGATCGAGGTGGCCGGCGAACGCGCCGTCTGCGACCGTCGCGGCGCGCTGTATTTCCCGCATCTCGACCTGCTGGCGGTGTCCGACCTGCACCTGGAGAAGGGTTCGGCGGCGGCCCGCCGCGGCTCGCTGCTGCCGCCCTACGACACGGCCGCGACACTCGCCAGCCTGCGGACGGTGATCGAGGATTACGCGCCGAGGATCGTCGTCAGCCTCGGCGACAGCTTTCATGACGGCGAGGGATCGGCGCGCCTGCCGGAGGTGTTCCGCGGCATGCTGGCGGCGCTGATGGCCGGCCGCGACTGGTTCTGGGTGAGCGGCAACCACGATCCCGACCCGCCCGCCGGCATCGGCGGCGACAGCGTCCAGGAGATCTCGGTCGGCGCGGTGCTGTTCCGGCACGAGCCGTCGCGCGACGCCGGCGCCGGCGAGATCGCCGGGCACCTGCATCCCGGCGCGCGCATCGTGCAGCGCGGCCGCTCGGTGCGCCGCCGCTGCTTCGCCACCGACGGCGAGCGGCTGATCATGCCGGCCTTCGGCAGTTATACCGGTTCGCTCAACGTGCTCGACCGGGCGTTCGCCGGCCTGTTCCGGCGCGACGGTTTCGTCGCCCACATGCTCGGCGCCGACCGCACCTATGCGATCGCCGGCAGCCGGCTGCGGCCGGGCTGAAATCGGCTGGAGCTTTTCCGCTTTTCTCCGAATCGCGGAAATGCTCTATCTCTTTGTTTTTACGCAATTCCGGACGGAGAACCGGTTTCCACTTCTCCTGGAATTGCTCTAACCCGTCGCCGCGAAGGCAAGCAGCAGCAGCGCCACCGTGCAGGCGGTCAGCAGCGTGCGGATGCGCCCGTACCAGGCCGGCGCCCGGTGCCGGTGCACGGCGAGCGCATCCCAGGCGCCATGCGCGGCGAACGCCACGGCCAGCAGGGCGAACGACAGCGGCGCCGGAATCGCCACCGCGAGGCAGCCGACCAGAGCGGGCACGATCGCCAGCCAGAATTCGGCGCGGCTGTCGGCATCGCCCGACCACAGGGCGAGCCCCCAGCGGATGCCGCCGAGAAACGACAGCACGACGGCGCTGTAGACGGTGAGCAGCAGGATGGTGCCGGCACGCCAGGGATGGTCCGGCGCGATGCCGTAGAGCCAGAGCGACAGCACGACAAACGGCGCCAGGCCGAGCCAGCCGACCAGCCGTCCGGCGGCCTCGGTCGCTTCCGCGGCGTTCCCCGACCTGTCGTCGTCGCCGGGTGGCGGCTCAGTCACGGCGGAAGACGATACGGCCGAGCCAGCCGGTGACGATGGCCAGCCCGACGGCGCAGAAGCCGTAGAACAGGCTGTGATTGCGCGACAGCCGGAACAGCATCTGCTCGAAGCCCGACTTGACGATGGCGAGCTGCGCCGAGGTTTCCTTGACGAACACGCCGTTGCGGAACAGGAAGGCGCGCGCCCGGTGCGTGCCGACCGGCACGTCGGGCGCCAGCGACAGGGTGGCGCGGAACAGGTTCGAGGACAGGAACTGCACGCCGCCGATGCGTTCGTTGAACAGCCCGACCGCCTTCTTGCGCTCGCGCAGGGCGGCGCGGAACTCGTGCAGCGTGGCCGGGGCCTGGTCGGCCTCGGCGGGCTGGATGTGGATATAGTCGGTGCCGAGCGCGAGCTGGCGGTAGCTGTTCTGGTCGGTGATGTCCTGCGGCATGCGCGTGGTGGCGATGGAGTAGGATTCCGGCACGTTGACGAAGGATTCCGACTCCGTGTTCATCCAGATGCCGAGCACGCGGTCCTTGCGCCGAACGGTCACCGCGCGGGCGGGGCCCTCCAGCACCACGACGATGTCGTAGCGGCCCTGCCGGTTGATGAGGGGATCGGGATTTTCGAGCGAGCCGAAGATGGTCAGGTCGGCGCCGGAAAAATCGGCGGTGATGCGGATGACATCCGTGGACAGGCCGATCTGGATGCCCTCCGTCGGCTGCAGGACCGGCACGGGGCCTTGCGCGGCGGCCGGCAGGACGAGCACCAGCATGGACAGGACGAATGCGGAGAGACGCGCCGGCACCATCGGCTCACAGCCCCGGCGCAAGCGAATAGATGCTGGGCGGCGGCAGGAACAGGTCGAAGGCGAGCCGCAGCGCCACCGCCAGCACGAGCAGCCCGAGCAGCGCCCTGAGCTGCTCGCCGCGCAACTTCTGGCCGGCCTTGGCGCCATACTGCGCGCCGGCGACACCGCCCACCATCAGGATGAAGGCGAGCACCATGTCGACCGTCTGGTTGGTCTCGGCGTGCACGATCGTGGTGTAGGCGGCGACGAAGATGATCTGGAACAGCGAGGTGCCGACCACCACGTTGGTCGGCACCTTGAGCAGGTAGATGAGCGCCGGCACCATGATGAAGCCGCCGCCGACACCCATGATGGAGGAGAGCAGGCCGATGCCGGCGCCGAGCCCGAGCACCGGAATGACGCTGACGAACAGCTTCGAGGCGCGGAAACGCATCTTCAGCGGCAGCCGGTGGATCCAGTTGTGCTGCCCCGGCCGCTTCAGCGAGGGCGGCGCGCCGTCGCGGTTGCGGCGGATGGCGTTGATGCTCTCCACCAGCATCAGGCCGCCGATCGTGCCGAGGAAGACGACATAGGTCAGCGAGATGATGAGATCGAGCTGGCCCAGGCTGCGCAGCAGGGAGAACACGAAGATGCCGATGGTCGAGCCGAAGATGCCGCCTATCAGCAGGACCGTCCCAAGCTTGAAGTCGAGCGTGCCGCGCTTGACGTGGGCGAGCGCCCCGGAAAACGACGAGGCGATGACCTGGTTGGCGCCGGTGGCCACCGCGATCGCCGGCGGGATGTTGTAGAAGATCAGCAGCGGCGTGATCAGGAAGCCGCCACCGACGCCGAACATGCCCGACAGGAAGCCAACCGCCGCGCCCATGGCCAGCAGGACGAGAATGTTGACCGACATTTCTGCGATCGGGAGATAGATGCCCACCCGTCAAAACTCGACTGCAAATGCGGTACGTCGAAGCGTGCCGAAACACCTTCGTTCTGTAGGTAGCTCATGCGCCGACAATGCGGCGAAGTCAAACTTCGCCGCATTGCCAAAAACAAAAATTATCTCAACAGGTTAAATTCGCGCGAGCCGGGCCGTTGCCGGTTCTATTTGCGGGCGAGCAGTGCCCGCACCAGTTTTTCGTCGACATCGCCGGTCGGCGTCATGTCGTTGTCCTTCTGGAAGGCGATGATCGCGTTCTTGGTCTTGGCGCCCATCACGCCGTCTGCGCCGCCGGCATCGTAGCCGTTCTTGTTGAGGATGCGCTGGATATTGCCGACCGCCTTCTTCATGTCGATGCCGGCGGTGGCACCGGCGCTTTCCTGCCAGGACTCGGGGATCTCGACCGAATTGGTCTCGGGATCGACGGGCTTGGCCTTCCACAGGTCGACTTCGGCGCGCGCCTTCTCCAGCTGCTCGGGGCGCAGCGAATTGGCGATCTCGTCGCGCTTGGCGGCCGCGTCGCGGTCGCCGGCCTTGGCGGCGAGCGCGAACCATTTGTAGGATTCTTCCAGGCTCTGCGGCGTGCCGACGCCCTTGGCGGCCAGGATGCCCAGATTGAACTGGCTGTCCTTGACGCCGAGGTCGGCCGCGCTCCTGAACCAGCGCACCGCGGACTCGTTGTCGGTGGTGCCGTCGGCCCCCATGGCGTAGAGCACCGCCAGATTGTGCATGGCGCTGGCGTTGCCCTGCTCGGCGGCGAGCTGGTACCAGGTCTTGGCCTTGCCCACGTCGCGCTCGACGCCAAGCGCCTTCTCGTAGAGGTTGCCGATCCGGTACTGCGCCGGTGCGAAGCCGAGTTCCGCAGACTTCTCGTAGAAGTTGGCGGCCTGCTTCATATCCGACTTGACGCCTCGGCCGTCCGCATAGCGGGAGCCGACTTCGAACAGCGCCTTGGAATCGCCCGCGGCCGCGGCTTCGCGCAGCGGCAGCGGGCCGGCGTCAGCCGGGATGTCGACGGCGGAGACCGAGGTGGCGGCCTCGGCTGCCGCCGGGGCCGTCACGTCCGGCGCCGGTGCGGAGAGAGCACCGGCCGGCGTTTCGAGCGCCGCCGTCTCGGCGGGTTTGGCCGAGTCGGCGCTGGCGCGTGCCGCTGCCTGCGGCACGATGGTGTCCGTGGTCTCGGCGGCTGGCGTCCCGGCGGGCATCGGCTCGGCGGAGTCCATGGCTGCGGTCGCAGCCTCCACCGTCAGATCGTCGTCATCGGCGTCCGGCGCGGAAGTCGCCTGCTGTGCGGTCGGTTCGGCCTTCGGGTCGGCGTCCAGGCTGCCGACCGAGGCAGTATCCGGCATCTGTTCGGCGACGAGCGGAGTGGCCAGCGACGCGGTCTGGGCGTCCCGGTTGAGGTAGGTCTTGCCGAGTTGCAGGCCTGCGAGAACGATCATGATTGCAGTCGCCGCCATCAGGAGCGGCTTGCGGCGCTTGCGGAAGATGTCGCCGAGTTTCGTGCGGCCGGCGGTGCGCGGCGTGCCGATACCAAGCTTGTTCGTCTCGGCTTCCGCGGCGGCGGCCTGCGCGGCGCGGCGTGCTGCCGCGATGAAATCCGACTTGGCCACGTCGGTGTCGCCGGCCTTGGCGGTCTGGCCCCGTTCCTCGCGAACGCGCTTCATGATCGCGTTGAGGTCCGGCGCCCCCGACCCCGGCTCGAGCGGGCGGTTGGCGATCTTCGGATCGAGCGGCTCGTCCAGCCGGGTGGCCAGCGCAGGCTCGCTCATAACCGGTTCGGCCGCGCCGAGCTCCATCTTGGCAGCGGTCGCCGCTCCGGAGCGGCCGACGACCGCGGACTCCTTGCGGGTCAGGGCGCGTCCCAGTCCGCCCAGCAAAGAGCGGGTGCGCGTCGCCGCCGGCTGCTGCTCGGCGGCTTCCGGTTCGACGGCCGCCAGCGCCGCCTCCGCGGCAGCCTCCGCCGGCGTGCGCGTCCCGATGGTCGCCGCTCGTGCAGGCTCGGCGCGCGGCGGCCGGACGGGGGCAGTCAGACCGTCGTCATCATGATCGGAATGCAGCGGCGGCGTGCTGTCGAGTTCCAGCTTGCGCGCCGGCGGCGCCGACGGCGCCGGCTGGCGGACCGGCGGCTCGGGCACTTCTAGCGAACCAAGGCGGTCGACGATCTTGATCAGCGTGTCGTGGATAGCCTCGAAGGTCTTGGTGTTGCGCTCGTCGGAGCGCCGCGTCAGCGATTCCAGGGCGCGCAGGTCCTGCCCGAGGCCGGTGACGGCGGCGGTGTGCGTCTGCGAGCCGTCGAAGGTGCGCACCGCGTTTTCCGCAGCCTTGCGCGCCGCCTCCAGGATCGAGTCGCGGCTACCGGCGATCGCCCGCTCAAGTTCGTCGAGCCGTGGGCCGATGTCTTCCAGCTCCGGCAGCGGCGCCGCCGGGCGGTTGAGATGGTCGGAAAGGGCGGCGACCTGGCTTTCCAGGCTGCGGATGAGGCCGGGATCGATGCCGGCGACCTTTGCCGCCGATTCGTCGATGCGTGCCGATATGCTCTCCAGCCGCCGTTCGAGGCCGCGAATGGCGTCGCCGTTGGTGTCGACTGGGGTGCTGGCGATCTGGTCGGCGAGGTGGGCGAAGCGTGCGTCGATCGCCGTCATCACGCGCGCGGTGTCGAGCGTGTCGGCGGTGCGCAGGTCGATGCGCTCGGCCATCTCGTCGAGGCGGCGCTCGAGGTCGCGGAACATCATGTTGCCCTGTTCGAGCGCATCGCCCTGACGACGCTCGATCATGGCCGACAGCACGTCGAAACGCTGGTCGAAGCTGTCCAGCATCGCCTGACGCTCGGCGTCCGCCGGCGTGCGGTCGATTTTCTCGGCGATGGCGAAGACCTGGCGCGACAGCCGCTCGATCGCCTGCTCGGGCAGGCCGCTCTGCGCGGCGAGATCGTCGACGCGCGCCGTCAGCGCGTTGATCCGGGTGATGACCTCGGCGGTCGGGCGGTCCTCTACGACCTCGTCGATCTGCCGCGCCAGCGCCGAGATGCGTGCCTCGATGCGCTGGAACGGTTCCGGGTCGATGTTGGGCGACTGGGCCGCGGCCGTCGAGGCGACGATGGCGCGCGAGATTTCGTCCAGGCGCTCCTCGATCAGCCGGAACGTCTCCGGTGCCTGGCTTTCCTGCTGCCGGACGAACTGCTCGACGGCACCGGCGAGCGTGCGCACCTTGTCGTCGAGCGAGCGCAGCGACAGTGATTCGGGCAGGTTGTTGACGGCGTCGCTGATCGTCTGGAGCCGGTCGGCGAGCGCCGAGATTTCGGGGTCGCGTGCCTTCTGGCGGGCGTCGACGCGGTTCTCGAAGGCGGTCCAGCGGCGGTCGAATTCGTCCCAGCGACGCTCCGACGAATGCTGCGCGCCGTCGCGCACCAGCGTGTCGAGCGCACCCTTCACCTGCTCGATCTCCTGGCGCAGCGCGTTCATGCTGCGGTCGTCGGTGCGTTCCGAGAGATCGTGGATGGAGCGCGAGATGCGCTCGATCTCACCGGCGAGATTGGCGGTGATTTCCTTCGAACCGTTCGAGGTGAGCACGCGGCCGAGCTCGCCGCGCAGCGCCTCGAACTCGCGGTTGATGTTGGTCGCCATCTGCTGGCGCAGCTCCTCGCGCAGCCCTTTGAGCTCGCCGGCGATGCGGTTGACGGAAGCGACGCCCTCTTCCTGGCCTTTCAGGCGGTCGTAGTCGTTGGCGAGCGACCGGTAGGAGGCGGTGCCCTGTTCCGGCCGATGCGCCGGCTCGCGGTCGCGGCTCTCGCGGAAGTTGTATCCGGGGTCTCGCGGAGCGGACGGCGCGGAGGACCAGGAGGCTGCCTGGCGCGGGCGATCGCGGCTGTAGTCGTCGAGTGCTTCGCGCGACCTGTCGAGCCGGTCCTCGAGGTTCTGCAGCGACTGGGTGATCTGCTCGAGGGAGGTGCTCGGCCTGCGTTGCCGGCCCTGATTGAGCGTGTCGAGATAAGACCGTTTGCTGTTCATCGAACGCCTGTTCCGCCTGTGCCGGCCGGTCGTGCCGGCCCTGCTCCCACTCTCCTCGGGGTCCGAGCATTCGACGACGGCAGGGGCGAGGGGTCGATCCCCCACGCATTGCCCGCTTCGAATGTTCGTGAAGAATTCGCTACAGGATAATCACGAGAGCCCGACATGCGCACATTTCCCCCAACGTGGTAAACAAGGTGTTAACCAAGCTTAATTTGCCGCAAGGAATGGCGAGAAAGTTTGCCGGGAGGATTGGCGCAATGCACGTCAATTCAACCTATGGGCGCTTGCGACGTAGGGGAATGCCCTCTATATCGCCGCCACTTACGTAGACGTAAGCAGGAGCCTGGTCGCTTCCGCTTGCCTGGGTTGAAACCGTGGGATGCCGCACCCCCGAAACGGCGTCCGTTGCGCGTCCGGTCTCGTCCGCGACGCCAAGCCGGGGATAACTAGAAGGAAATGATGAAACCGATGCGGGCTGGCGATAACGCCGGCATGGAACCCGGCGTTTTTTCCGAGGCGGAGGGCGAAGACAGCGCTCTCCTCAAGATCGGCGAAATGGCCAAGATGTACGGCGTGACCTTGCGCACGCTGCGTTTCTACGAGGACAAGGGGCTGCTCAGCCCCAAGCGCGAGGGCAGCAACCGGCTTTACACCCGACGTGACCGGGCGCGGCTGAAGCTGATCCTGCTCGGTCGCAAGATCGGCTTTTCGCTGCGCGACGTGAAGCAGATGATCGATCTCTACGATCCGTCCGGCTCCAACGCCAAGCAATTGCGCCTCACCCTCGACAAGTCGGAGAAGCAGCTCGGCCGCCTGCAGAAGCAGCGCGCCGCGGTCGATGACGCGATCGACGAACTGAGCGGCCTGATGACGGCGGTGCGCCGCATGCTGGCCGAGCGGACGCTTGCCACCTCCAACGCGGCCTGAACGTCGCTGCCGGCGGTTTTCGCCGGCTTGTAAACCTTGAACGGCGGGCGGCGGACCGGACAGGTCCGCCGCCCGCTGTCTTTTTGCCGCATGCCGCGCATCGCAGATTGACGTTTACGCAAACGTCAATTAAGAAAAGGCATCGTTTCCGTACGGGCTGGCGTCGGGCGCGGCAGCGCATGGCCGGCTCGTCGACACGCGGACATGGAGGAAGCATGCCCACCTACAAGGCGCCGGTAAAGGATACGCTCTTCGTTCTCAACGAAGTGCTCGGCTTCGATCGCTACAACAATCTGCCGGGCTTTGCCGATGCCAGCCCGGACGTGCTGGAAGCCATCCTCGACGAGGCGGCGAAGCTGGCGGAAAACGTCATGCAGCCGCTGAACCGCGTCGGCGACATGCTGGGCTGCGTGCGCCAAGACGACGCCTCGGTGACGACGCCGAAGGGTTTCAGGGAAGCCTTCGACCAGTATCGCGAGGGCGGCTGGATGGGCCTGGCGGTGCCGGCCGAGTTCGGCGGACAGGGCCTGCCCTACTGCGTGCACACCGCGGTGGGCGAATACATGGTCGCCGCCAACATGGCGCTGATGATGTATCCCGGCCTGACACAGGGCGCGATCGCCGCGATCGTGGAGCATGGTTCGGAGGCGCAGAAGCAGGCCTATCTGCCCAAGATGGTCGAGGGCGCCTGGACGGGCACAATGAACCTGACCGAGCCGCATTGCGGCACCGACCTCGGCCTGCTGCGCACCAAGGCGGTCCCGCAGGCGGACGGTTCCTACAAGATTTCCGGCCAGAAGATCTTCATCTCGGCCGGCGAGCACGACATGGCGGAAAACATCATCCACCTGGTGCTGGCCCGCATCGAGGGCGCGCCGCAGGGCGTCAAGGGCATCTCGCTGTTCATCGTGCCGAAATTCATCCTCGATGCCGACGGCAAGCCGGGCAAGCGCAACGGCGTGGCCTGCGGCTCCATCGAGGAAAAGATGGGCATCCACGGCAACTCGACCTGCGTCATGAACTATGACGAGGCAACCGGCTGGCTGATCGGCGGAGAGAATGCCGGCCTCAAGGCGATGTTCGTGATGATGAACGAGGCCCGCCTCGGCGTCGGCCTGCAGGGCCTGGGGGTCGGCGACGCCGCCTACCAGAGCGCCGTCGCCTACGCCAGGGAGCGGCTGCAGGGCCGCTCGCTGTCCGGGCCGAAGGCGGCGGACAAGCCGGCCGATCCGATCGTCGTCCACCCCGATATCCGCCGCAGCCTGATGACGATGAAGGCCTTCAACGAGGCCGGCCGCGCCTTCGCGCTGTGGACGGCGCTGCGCTCCGACATCGCCCACCGCTCCGGCGACGACAAGGACCGCGAGGCGGCCGACGACATGCTTGGCCTGATGACGCCGATCGTGAAGGGCGTGCTGACCGACAAGGGTTTCGAGCACGCGGTGATGGCGCAGCAGGTGTTCGGCGGCCACGGCTACATCGAAGAGCACGGGATGAGCCAGTTCGTGCGCGACGCCCGCATCGCCATGATCTACGAGGGCGCCAACGGCATCCAGGCGCTAGACCTGGTCGGCCGCAAGCTGGCCATGAACGGCGGCCGGGCGATCCAGGCGTTCTTCAAGGAGGTCGGCTCGTTCTGCGAGGAAAACCGCGGCGACGAGAAGCTGGCGTCGTTCACCAAGGCGCTGAAGAAGGGCCTCAACGACCTGCAGGCGGCGACCATGTGGCTGATGCAGAACGCGGTTGCCAAGCCGGACAACGCGGGCGCGGCCTCGACCGACTACCTGCACCTCTTCGGCCTGGTGGCGCTCGGCTACATGTGGGGCCAGATGGTGAAGGCGGCCGAGGCGAAGCTCGCCGCCGGCGCCGAGGATGCGGCGTTCTACCAGACCAAGCTCGTCACCGGCCGCTTCTTCATGGAGCGGGTGATGCCGGAGACGGCGATGCGGCTGGCGCGCATCTCGACCGGCGCCGACACGATGATGGCGCTCGACGCGGAGGCGTTCTAGGATGGGCTGCAGGGTCCCCCTCCCCCTTGAGGGGAGGTGGCCGCGAAGCGGCCGGGAGGGGTGCGCGCGGCCGCGCGCCGGCCCGGCTTCGGTCGAACCGCCGGAAGGATGAATTCTTCCATGCCGAGAACCCGGGTCAGTTTCGAGATGCGGCAGAAGGCACGTTCGCTCCGCCTTCACGCCACGCGGGCCGAATCTCTGCTCTGGTACGAATTGCGCGCTTTTAGGCCCCAGGGTTTGATATTCCGCAGGCAGCAGCCGATTGGACCTTACGTCGTCGATTTCGTTTGTCCGGCCGCGAGGCTGATCGTGGAAGTCGATGGCGATCTTCACGAGACCAACGAAGGCAAACGTCACGACGCCAATCGTGACGCCTATCTGGCATCTTTGGGTTATGCGGTGGTCAGGATCGACGAGCCCGATGTGATGAACAATGCCTGGCACGTGGCGCAGATGGTTAAGGACAAGGCCGAGCACTGCCGCCTGGACCCCTCCCGGCCGCTTCGCGGCCACCCTCCCCTCAAGGGGGAGGGGGAGCAGCGCCCATGACCGACCCTGCAAGCATCCTCGACGTGCCGAAACCCGCCTGGGCGGGAGAGGACGTCGCCATGCTCTACGACATGGCGCGGCGCTTCATGGCCGACGAGATCGCGCCGCATTACGAGGCCTATGAGAAGAACGAGATCGTCGACCGCTCCGCCTGGGAAAAGGCCGGGGCGGCCGGCCTTTTGTGCGCCTCGATGCCGGAGGCCTATGGCGGCGCCGGCGGCAGCTATGCGCATGAGAGCGCCATCATCGAGGCGATCGGCCATGGCGGCGTCGACGGCTTCGGCATCGTGCTGCACAACGCCATCGTCGCGCCCTACATCCTCCACTACGGCTCGGAGGAGCAGAAGAAGAAATGGCTGCCGAAGCTGGCGACGGGCGAACTGATCGGCGCCATCGCCATGACCGAGCCCGGTGCCGGCTCCGACCTGCAAGGCGTGAAGACGCGCGCCGAGAAGGCCGGCAACCAGTACCGCATCAACGGTTCCAAGACCTTCATCACCAACGGCCAGCACGCCAACCTGATCATCGTGGTGACCAAGACCGACCCGGCGAAGGGCGCCAAGGGCACGTCGCTGATCGTGGTCGAGACCGACGAGGTCGACGGGTTCGAGCGCGGCCGCAACCTCGACAAGATCGGGCTGAAGGCCAACGATACGTCCGAACTGTTCTTCAACGACGTGCGGGTGCCGACCGCCAACCTGCTCGGTGCGGAGGAGGGGCAGGGTTTTGTCCAGCTCATGCAGCAACTGCCGCAGGAGCGCCTGCTGATCGGCGGCCAGGCGATCGCCATGATCGAACGGGCGCTTGCCATCACGATCGATTACGTCAAGGAACGCAGGGCCTTCGGCCAGGCCATCATCGACTTCCAGAACACCCAGTTCAAGCTGGCGGAGCTGAAGACCGAGGCGACGATCGGCCGTGTATTCTACAACGACTGCGTGGCGCGCCACGTCGCCGGCGGGCTCGACCCGGCGACGGCCTCGATGGCGAAATACTGGCTGTCCGACCTGCAGTGCAAGATCGTCGACGAATGCCTGCAGCTGTTCGGCGGTTATGGTTATATGAACGAATATCCGATCGCCCGCATGTATCGCGACGCCCGCGTGCAGCGCATCTATGGCGGCACCAACGAGATCATGAAGCTGCTGATCGCCAGGAGTTTGTAGGGCAGCGTCGAGATGAATTGAAACCTGGTGCACGAGGGTGAATGGTGAATTGTGAATGGTGAATGGAAGTTGCGGGCACGTTTGGCGCTCTCCATCCATTCACTATTGACCATTCACCATTCACTTGGCGACGTGCCAGGCAACCGTAACGTCAGGAGAGTTCCATGGCCGAAGCCTATGTCTATGACGCCGTGCGCACGCCGCGCGGCCGCGGCAAGAAGGACGGATCGCTGCACGAGGTGCCGGCGGTGCGCCTCGGCGCCAAGGTGCTGGAGGCGGTGCGCGACCGCAACGGCCTCGACACGGCCGAGGTCGACGACATCATCTTCGGCTGCGTCGACCCGGTCGGCGAAGCCGGCTCGGTGATCCCGCGCTCGGCCGCGTTCGAGGCGCGCTACGACATGAAGGCGCCGGGCATGCAGATTTCGCGCTTCTGCGCCTCGGGGCTGGACGCCATCAATTTCGGCGCGGCCAAGATCGCGCAAGGCGCCGACGAGATCGTGATTGCCGGCGGTGTCGAATCGATGAGCCGCGTCGGCATGGGCATGTCGGGCGGCGCCTGGTTCATGGACCCGTCGGTCGGCCTGCCCGGCTGGTTCATGCCGCAGGGCGTCTCGGCCGACCTGATTGCCACCAAATACGGGTTTTCGCGCGACGACGTCGATGCCTACGCGGTCGAGAGCCAGAAGCGCGCCGCCAAGGCGTGGGAGAAGGGTTACTTCAAGAACTCGGTCATCGCGGTGAAGGACCAGAACGGCCTCACCATCCTCGACCATGACGAGCACATGCGGCCCTCGACCGACATGCAGTCGCTGGCCTCGCTCAACCCGTCCTTTATCATGCCCGGCGAGATGGGCGGCTTCGACGCGGTGGCGGTGCAGCGTTATCCCGAGCTGGAGCAGGTAAACCACGTCCACCATGCCGGCAATTCGTCCGGCATCGTCGACGGCGCGGCGGCGGTGCTGCTAGGCTCGAAGAAGGCCGGCAAGGCGATGGGCCTGAAGCCGCGGGCGCGTATCAGGGCGTTCGCCAACATCGGCTCGGAGCCGGCGATCATGCTGACCGGCCCGGTCGACGTGACCGAGAAGCTGCTCAAGCGAGCGAAGATGAAATTGAAGGACATCGACCTGTTCGAGCTCAACGAGGCGTTCGCCTCGGTGGTGCTGCGCTACATGCAGGCCTTCGAGATCGACCACGACAGGATCAACGTCAATGGCGGCGCCATCGCCATGGGCCATCCGCTCGGCGCCACCGGCGCGATGATCTTCGGCACGGTGCTGGACGAACTGGAGCGGCGCGACCTGAACACCGCGCTGGTGACGCTGTGCATCGGCGCCGGCATGGGCACCGCCACCATCATCGAGCGGGTTTGATGCGGGGTATCCCTCCTCCTTGAGGGGAGGGTGGCCGCGAAGCGGCCGGGAGGGTCCAGGCGGCAGTGCTCGGCGCACAGCAACGTTTGAGTATGGCCGCGGCGACCCCTCCCGCCTCGCTTCGCTCGGCACCCTCCCCTCAAGGGGGAGGGAACGCAGCGGCCCCGCCTCGCTCACTCGCAAAACGAAGTTTCGAACCGGGAGTCCTTCTCCAATGACCTACACCAACTTCAACGTCGAAACCGATGCCGATGGCATCGCCCTCGTCACCTGGAACATGCCCGACCGCTCGATGAACGTGTTCACCGAAGAGGTGATGGACGAACTGGACAAGATCATCGACCAGGTCGCCGGCGACGCCGCGATCAAGGGCGCGGTGATCACGTCGGGCAAGGACAGCTTTTCCGGCGGCGCCGACCTCAACATGCTGAAGCGCATGCTCGGCATATTCCATGCCGAGAAGGCGAAGGACCCGGAGAAGGCTACGAAGCTTCTGTTCGACGGCGCCGGCCGCATGGGCTGGCTGTGGCGCAAGCTTGAAACCTCCGGCAAGCCTTGGGTATCGGCGATCAACGGCACCTGCATGGGCGGCGCATTCGAGCTGTCGCTGGCCTGCCATGGCCGTGTCGCCGCCGACGGCGACAAGGTCAAGATGGCGCTGCCGGAGGTGAAGGTCGGAATCTTCCCGGGCGCCGGCGGCACCCAGCGCGTGCCGCGGCTGGCCAACACGCAGGAAGCCTTGCAGATGCTGACCACCGGCCAGTCGCTGACGCCGAAGCGCGCCAAGGCGATGGGCCTGATCCACGAGATCGCCGAACCGAAGAAGCTGGTCGAGACCGCCAAGGCGATGATCAAGGGCGGCCTGAAGCCGGTGCAGCCTTGGGACGAGAAGGGCTTCAAGCTTCCGGGCGGCCCGGTCTATTCGGCGGCTGGCGCCAATCTCTGGCCGCCGGCCATCGCGATTTCGCGCCGTGAGACCTACGGCAACTATCCGGCGGTCATGGCCATCCTGAAATGCGTCTATGAAGGCCTGCTGGTGCCGTTCGAGACCGGGCTCCGGATCGAGCAGCGCTATTTCACCGAAATCATGCAGACGACAGAGGCGGCGATGATGATCCGCTCGCTGTTCGTCTCGCTGCAGGAGCTGAACAAGGGCGCGCGCCGGCCGCAGGAGGTGAAGCCGACGAAATTCAAGAAGATCGGCGTACTCGGCGCCGGCTTCATGGGCGCCGGCATCGCTTATGTGACGGCCAAGGCCGGCATTCCGGTGGTGCTGCTCGACCGCGACATGCCGTCGGCCGAAAAGGGCAAGGCGCATTCGGAGGGCCTGATCTCGGACGCCGTCGCCAAGGGCCGGGCCAAGCCGGAGGACAAGGAAAAACTGCTGTCGCTGATCACGCCGACCGACGACTACGCCAAACTCGACGGCTGCGACCTCGTCATCGAGGCGGTGTTCGAGGATTCCGAGGTGAAGAAGGCGGCGACCGAGAAAGCCGAGGCGGTGCTGAAGCCGGCGGCGGTGTTCGCCTCCAACACCTCCACCATCCCGATCAGCGGACTGGCGAAAAATTCGGCGCGGCCGAAGAATTTCATCGGCATCCACTTCTTCTCGCCGGTCGACAAGATGATGCTGGTCGAGATCATCCTCGGCAAGAAGACCGGCGACAAGGCGCTGGCCGTGGCGATGGACTATGTGCGCGCCATCGGCAAGACGCCGATCGTCGTCAACGACACGCGCGGCTTCTACGTCAACCGCTGCGTGCTGCGCTACATGGCCGAATCCTTCCGCATGCTGATCGAGGGCGTGCCGGCGCCGATGATCGAGAACGCCGCCAAGATGGCGGGCATGCCGGTCGGCCCGCTGGCGCTGACCGACGAGACGGCGATCGACCTCGCCCAGAAGATCATGCGCCAGACCAAGCGCGACCTCGGCGACAAGGCCGTCGACCCGGCGCAGATGGCGCTGATCGACACCATGGTCGACACGCATGGCCGGCTCGGCCGCAAGAACGGCAAGGGTTTTTACGACTACCCGGCCAAGCCGGCGAAGAAACACCTGTGGCCCGGCCTGAAGGACCTCTACCCGCAGAAGGTGCCGGAGAAGGTCGACGTCGAGGAACTGAAGCAGCGTTTCCTCGTCACCATAGCGCTGGAGGCGGCGCGCGTCATGGAGGAGGGCATCGTCTCCGACCCGCGCGAAGCGGATGTCGGCTCGATCCTCGCCTTCGGCTTCGCGCCGTTCACCGGCGGCACGCTGTCCTATATCGACGGCATGGGCGCGGAGGCGTTCGTCGAGCTGTCGAAGAAGCTGCGCAGGAAGTTCGGCGACCAGTTCAAGGCGCCGAAGCTGCTCACCGACATGGCCGCGAAGGGCGAGACCTTCTACCAGCGTTTCGACCCCTACGCGAAGGCAGCGGAAAAGCAGGCGGCGTAACCGCCGATGTCGCGCGCCGGCGTCATCCGCGTCGCCGGCTTCGTCGTGCCGGCGGCCGGAGCGCTGTTCGTGCTCTTCGCCACCGGCGACTGGCGGCTTTTCGGGCTGGCGCTGATTACGGTGATCATCATCGGCATACCGGTGGAGTATGCCTATCGCCGCGTCGCGACGCCGGAGGAACAACAGCGCGATCTCGAGGATCGCGTCCGCAACCCGCCGAGCTGACACTCACGGAGATCGAGTCATGTATGTCTGGGCACGCTTCGCCCGGGTGGCGGCGACGACGGCGCGCCGCGGCCGCTACCGGCTGGGCAGCGCCAGCACGCTGACGTTCCGCTGCCTGCCGACCGACATCGACTTCAACCTGCATCTCAACAATGCGCGCTACATGATGCTGGCTGACCTCGGCCGCATCGACATTTTTCTGCGCAGCGGCCTGTGGCAACTGGCGCGCGAGCGACGCTGGGCGCCGATGCTCGGCGGCCTGCAGACCGTGTTCGCCCGCGAGATCAGGATGTGGCAGCGTTTCGACGTGGTGTCGTCGATCGAGACCTGGGACGGTACCGCCGTGATCGGCCGGCACCGCTTCGCGCTCGCCGACGGCACGACCGCCGCGCTCATCCTGACGACCGCAGGCGTCTACGACCGCGGCGAGCGCCGCTTCGTGCCGATCGACGAACTGATGCGGCAACTCGGCCATGACGTCGCACCACGCCCGCCGACGGAGGCCGAGCGCCTGTTCATCGCCTCGCATGCGAGCCTGCGCGGGCTGGCCAAGGCCGGTGGCTGAAGCGTGCCCTTTTGTCGGCGGTTTTGCGCTGTTATCTTATGGGCGGTGGAGACGATGCCATGAGCAAGCTGGAACGAGCGGTTCAGGAAGCCGAGAAGCTGCCGGAGGAACTGCGTGAAAAGCTCGGCGACGACCTGTTGCACTACATTCACAAATATCTCGCCTTGCGGGAGGAGATCGAGATCGGCCTGCGGCAGCTCGATGCGGGGGACGTCGAAGACGGCGAGGCCGTGCTTGCGGACCTGAAGGCGCGCTATGGCTCTTAAGCTCGTCTTCGCGCGTCAGTCGCGACGCGATCTCGACGAGCTCCTTTCCTACATTGCAGCAGACAATCGCAGCGCTGCAAAGGCAATGCAGGGCCGCTTCGACAAGACATTCAGATTGCTGACGGAGAAGCCGTTCATGGGGCCTTCTGCGTCCGGAATGGGGTGCCCGGATTTGAGAAGGTTCTCGGTTCCTCCCTTCATCGTCTTCTATGCGGCTACGACCGCGCGTCTTGAGGTGGTCCGCGTGCTTCATTCCGCAATGGATTTGGACAAACCAAATCTGTTGGACCAAAGACGATAGCTTGTCGCCGCTGGACAGCGCCTGCCAACGGCGCTAGAACGGACAGGCATTTTTTCCTCTGCGACCGGAGCAGAACCATGCTCTCGCACGAACGGGTCTGGGCGGCGATCGACGCGCTTGCCGAACGCCATTCGCTTTCCGCCTCCGGGCTCGCCAAGCGCGCCGGGCTGGATTCGACCGCGTTCAACAAGTCGAAGCGGCAGTCGGCGGACGGCCGGCCGCGCTGGCCGTCGACCGAATCGCTGTCGAAGATCATCGAGGCGACGCATTCTTCGCTGGAAGAGTTCATTGCCCTGGTCTCGGGGCCGGGCCGGGCGCTCGACGGGGCTTTGCCGGAGCAGAAATCGGCGGTGCCGCTGCTCGGTTTCGCCCAGGCCGGGGCTGGCGGCTTTTTCGACGATGCCGGTTATCCGGTCGGCCATGGCTGGGACCTCGTCGAACTGCCGATGCGCGCAGCCGACAGCGCCTATGCGCTGCAGGTGCAGGGCGATTCGATGATGCCGGTCTACCGCGACCGCGATGTGCTCATCGTCGAGCCGGGCGCGACCGTGCGCAAGGGCGACCGCGTCGTCGTCAAGACGACGACAGGCGAAGTGATGGCCAAGGTGCTGGCGCGGCGCACCGCCCGCGAGATCGAGCTATTGTCGATCAACCCGGAGCATCCCGTCCGCCGCGTCGCCATGGCTGAAGTGGAGTGGGTCGCCCGTATCCTGTGGGCGAGCCAGTAGAGGTGAGGCAGGCGATCGTCCTGCTTGCCGCCGCCGCGCTGCTGGCCGGCGGCGCAGGTGTCATCGTTCTCGGCGGGACTGCGGTGCGGCCGCGCGTGGATCAGGCGCCGGCGGCGACCGGCACCACCGGTGCCGGCGAAGCGCCCGCTGTCGACGTGGCGTCGAAAATTTCCACGGAACGGCCGGCCTTCAAGGGCAAGGCCGAACGCCAGGCCGCCGGGCGCGCCGTCCAGTCAGAGGACGAGGCAGCGGCACCGGCACCGGATGATGCCGGTTTCGAGAGGGTCGATCCGCGCCCGGCGCTCAGCGACATCGGCCAGGCGCTGCCGCCGAAACCGCCGGCACCCGGCGAACGCAGGGCAACCGTGCTGGCGCGGCCGGTGGCGACGTCGGCGGGTACGCTGGAGGTCATGGGCTACAGCATCGCGGTCGCCGATATCGAGCCGGTCGGCGCGGACGAAACCTGCTCGTCCGGCGGCACCGCCTGGCCATGCGGCATGCGCGCCCGGGCGGCGTTCCGCGCCTGGCTGCGTGGCCGCTCGGTGACCTGCGAGGTGCCGTCGCAGCCCGCCGGCGAGTTGGTCGTCACATCCTGCCTGCTTGGTAAGGAAGACGTCGCGACCTGGCTGGTCGAAAACGGCTGGGCGCGCGCCGCCGCCGGCGGACCTTACGTTGCGCTCGGCGAGGTGGCGGCGAATGCCGGCAAGGGCATTTTCGGCGCGCCGCCGGCGATGACGGCGCCGGCGCAGACCTCGGCCGGCAGCGAGCTTCCCGCGCCGCCGGCGGCCGGCGAGACGATCCTGTCGTCGCCGGGACCGCAGGATCTGTTCGAGCCCGACACTGGCCCGGTTGCTCCGTTGCCGTCCGGCCCGCTCAGTGCGTTTCCGCCGGCGCCAGCGCCCCCGCCAGCGCCTGCGCAATGAGGGCGCGGGTTTCGGCGACGCCGTAGAGCGCGGCGAAGGAGCCGAAGCGCGGCCCGCGCTCCTGGCCGATCAGCACTTCGTAGATCATCTGGAAGAAGGCGACCGAGACACCCGGGCCGCCCTCCGGGCTCTGCTTGCTGTGATCCTGGTAGCGCTCGATGCGGCGCGCGACGTTGAGCGCGGCGTTCTGGATAGCCTCGCTGTCGGCGCCGGCCGGCAGCGCGCCGAGCACCTCGGACAACCGCTCCAGTGCCGCGCGTTCGACCTCGTCGGCGGCGCGGTACTTCTTGTGCGGCTTCACGAAGTCGTCGAAGTAGCGGATCGCGTAGCCGGCAAGCCGGTCGAGTTCCGGGTGCGTCTGGGGCGTCACGCCCGGCGCGTGGCGCGAGATGAAACCCCACAGCACCGACCGGTCGTGCGCGTTGGAGGCGCTGACCAGGTTGAGCAGCAGCGCGAAGCTCACCGGCAAGGTGATCTGCGGCGGGTTGCCGGCGTGGATGTGCCAGACCGGGTTGCCGAGCCGCTCCTTCCAGTCCTGGCGCGGATAGGCGGCGAGGAAGGAATAATATTCGTCGACGGCCTTCGGGATCACGTCGAAATACAGCTTCTTCGCCTGCCGGGGACGCTGGAACATGTAGAGCGCCAGGCTCTCGGTGGGCGCATAGGTCAGCCACTCGTCAATGGTGAGGCCGTTGCCCTTCGACTTGGAGATCTTCTGGCCGATGTCGTCGAGGAAGAGTTCGTAGACGAAATGCTCCGGCGCGCGCCCGCCGAGGATTTCGCAGATGCGGTCGTAGACCACGGCATTGGTCTGGTGGTCCTTGCCGAACATTTCGAAATCGACGCCCAGCGCTGCCCAGCGCATGCCGAAATCAGGCTTCCACTGCATCTTCACGCGGCCGCCGGTGACCGGCAGCGTCGTCTCGGTGCCGTCCTCGTCGTCGAAGGTGATGGTGCCGGCCTTGGCGTCGACATGCTTCATCGGCACGTAGAGCACGCGCCCGCTCTTCGGCGAGATCGGCAGGAACGGGCTGTAGGTCGCCTGCCGCTCCGGCCCGAGCGTCGGCAGCATGACCTTCATGATGGCGTCATAGCGCTCGGCGGCGGTCAGCAGCGCGGCGTCGAAGCGGCCCGACTTGTAATATTCGGTGGCGCTGGCGAATTCGTAGTCGAAGCCGAAGGTGTCGAGGAAGCGCCGCAGCATCGCGTTGTTGTGGTGGCCGAAACTTTCATAGCCGCCGCCGAACGGGTTAGGCACCGTGGTCAGCGGCATCTGCAGATACGGCTCGAGGAACGCCCGGTCCGGAACGTTTTCCGGAATCTTGCGCATGCCGTCCATGTCGTCGGAGAAACACAGAAGCTTGGTGTTGACCTTGTTCTCGGTGAGCACGCGAAAGGCGTGGCGCACCATGGTGGTGCGCGCCACCTCGCCGAAGGTGCCGATGTGCGGCAGGCCGGACGGGCCGTAGCCGGTCTCGAACAGCACCGTGTCGGGAAAGCCGGTTTTCCTGTAGCGGCTGATGATCTTGCGCGCTTCCTCGAACGGCCATGCCTTGCTGTCGGCGGCTGCCGCGAGAAGTTCGGGGCTGAGGTCGATCGCGTTGGATCCCGACATGGTACTGGTCCTGGTCGTTGTGCCGGCGAGGCCGGAGAAACCCGCCTGCTCTATTCGGCACGCCCGGCAGCGTCAACGTCGCGCGGCGATTTCGCTTGTGACGGGCGGCGGGGATGCCTAGGTTTCGCCTCGCCGAAGCGGAGAGACCTGATGGCCAAGCCGAACGCCCATGAAGCATTGATCTATCTGATGGTGATCACCTCGGCCGCCGATCGTGACATGACCGATGTCGAGCTCGAGCGCATCGGCGTGGTCGTGCGTACATGGCCTATCTTCGAGGATTTCGATGACGACCGGCTGGTCCGCACCGCCCAGGCCTGCCAGCGCCTGCTGGCGGAGGAAGGGGGACTGGAAGGCGTGCTGCAGCTTGCCCGCGCGGCGATCCCCCCGCACCTGCACGACACCGCCTATGCCGCCGCCTTCGAGGTTGCCAGCGCCGACCTGGAGATGCGCATGGAAGAGCTGCGCATCCTGCAGCTGCTGCGCCGCTCGCTCGAGGTCGAGCCAGCCACCGTCTCGGCCATCGAGCGCGCCACCAAGGCGCGCCACCGTTCGCTGACGTGACTCTTACCGGCCTTCGTTGGTGGCACCGAAAAAGCGAGTTCAGTAGAAGCTGACAGGAAAATAGCGCAGATAGAGCTCTGCGAAGACGCCTTTTGCGGAAATCTGCTGCAAAGCCGCGTCGAAGGCGGTTCCGAGTTTTTCGTTTTCCGGCATCACCGCGATCGACAGGCCGGTTCCGAGATAACCCGGCGCCAGATACGGGCCGCCGGCGAACCGGCAGCAATTGCCGGCTTCGGGTCCGGCCAGCCATGAAGCAAAACGCATCCCGTCGCCGAACGCCGCGTCGATCTTTGCCGACTTGAGATCGGCGAGCATTTCCTCCTGCCGATCGTATGTCACCGCCTGGACCTCGGCAAAGCCGTCGCGCAGCAACTGTTCGTGCGCGGAACCGGCGGCTACGCCGACCCGCTTGCCACGTAGTCTGCGCAGGAACGGCTCGCCGATGGCGCCGGTCTTCGTCATTACGAAACGCGCCGGCAGCCGCAGATAAGGCCGCGAGAAGACGAAGCGGGCGCGCGTCTGCGGCGTGGCGGCGAGCCCGGCGATGATCGCCTCACCGTCTCCGCGCGCCAGTGCATCCTCCAGTTCGCCCCACGGCAGCGCCTGGATCTGGCAGCGCTCAGCCACCGCCAGCTCGGCGCAGATAGCGCGGGCGAGGTCGATATGCAGGCCCGACAGCCTGCCGCTGCCATCGAGATAGTTGAAGGGCGGAAAGTCGGTGGTGGTGAGGAAGCGTAGCCGAGTCAGCCCGGTGAGGTCGGGCTTCGCCAGCCGCTCGCGTGCGTCCCACAGGACTGGTACCTGCGCCTCGGCTGCGCGTGCACTTCCGGTGACGTACGGAAAAAACACACCGAGCAGAAGCGCGAAAATTATCGATACGATTTTCAGGAGTCGCTCCCGGTGACGCCAGCCGTGCCGCACGGGACACTTATCAGGAGGAACCGATTATGAATAGGGGGCGTGTATACATATAAAATACAGGGATGTATGCGTAGATGATACATTGAATTGCATTTGCAGACAGGCAGGTTCTCGTGACGAAAAGCTATAGGAGGAAAGAAATTCGACCTAAGAACACTGGTAATACCTGTGGTTGACGAATATGGTTTACGGACGGTAAGCGGGCAACGGGGGTGAGTTGCCGTGCGGGGGTCTGTAGAATCGCGTGCGCGCGTGCGTGGGGCAGGTTTTGCCGACGCCATGTCGCGCCATGTAGGGCAGAAACGTTGGTCGCACGTCGAAACAAGCTCGAGCGACGAGCCTGCACGGTTTTTCCTGCCGGATTTCGACTTATGGCAGCCGATCCTCAAGCGGCTACGGCTGTCGCCGGAAGGAGTCGTCAAGCTGGCGGTCCGCGCGGCCGAGAACGGCACCGATTTCCAAACGGAATTGCTGGCGTCTGATCTGGTGTCCGAACGCGAACTGTTCCTCGCCATCGCCGGCGTGCTCGGCGTCGGCTTTGTCGAGGAGATCGACCCCAACCGGCTCATCGTGAAGCCCGAGGATTGCATGATGTTGCTGCGGACGCGCAGCAAGCATTTGCAGGTCTGGATGGTCGACCGCGACGGCATATCGCATCCCGTAATCGCACCCTTGGGTATGAGCCTCGGCGCCTTGAAGGCGGTGCTGCAACGCAGGCCCGGCGTAGCGCCTTTGTTGCGCATAACGACGCCGCTCGCGCTGCGTCGTGCCATCCTGGCAAAAACCCGCGATACGCTGGCGCGCGAGGCGAAGAACCGCCTCAACGATGAGCTTCCGGGCTACTCGGCGAGGATAGTCACCAGTGGCGGGCAGGGCAGCATCCTTGGCATTGTCCTTTGCCTTCTCGTGCTCGGCCTGCTCGCGGCGCCGGCCGGCGTGTTCATCGCAGCGCATGTTTTCTTCGGCCTGTTTTTCGCGGCTTGCATCGGCTTGCGCTTCGCGGCCGCCACCGTTTCTCCTGCGCAGCCATTGCCCGCCCTCGAACGCCTGCCACGCGATCGCCTGCCGTTTTATTCGGTGCTGGTCGCGCTGCATCGCGAGGCCGAGGTGATCCCGCAGCTTCTGGCGGCGCTGGAACGGATCGACTGGCCACGCAGCAAACTCGAGATCAAGCTTGTATGCGAAGCGGACGATCGAGCCACGCTGGATGCGATCGCCAGACATCGGCTGCCGCATTACTATGAGGTGGTCGAAGTACCGCCCGGCCTGCCGCGGACCAAGCCGAAGGCGCTGTGTTATGCCGTGCCGCTCACCAAGGGCGAGTTCCTCGTGCTGTACGACGCCGAGGACCGGCCGCATCCGCTGCAACTGCTGGAGGCCTGGCATCGATTTGCGCAAGGCGGCGACAAGCTGGCCTGCCTGCAGGCGCCGCTGAAGATATCGAACGCCGACGCTGGGCTGATCGCACGCCTGTTCGCCTTCGAATATACGGCACTCTTCCGCGGACTGCTGCCATGGCTGTCCGGCCAGCACACGATACTGCCGCTGGGCGGCACCTCCAACCATCTGCGCGTGGCGGCGCTGGAGGAGGTAGGAGGCTGGGATCCGTACAACGTGACCGAGGATGCCGACCTCGGCCTGCGGCTTGCCCGCTTCGGCTATCGCACCGAGACCATTACCCTGGCGACCCTCGAAGACGCTCCGGAGCGGTTCTCGATCTGGCTGCCGCAACGGACCCGCTGGTTCAAGGGCTGGATGCATACCTGGCTGGTCCACATGCGCGAACCGGCAACGCTGTTGCGCGAACTCGGGCCACGTTCGTTCCTGATCATGCAGACGCTTTATGCCGGTCTTGTCATCTCGGCGCTGATCCACCCGCTGCTGTTCGTCGCCGCCGGCTACTTTTCCTTCCAGTTGCTGTTTACCGATCCACCTTCCGGCTGGCCGGTCGTATTGCTCACCGTCGACGGGCTCAACATCCTCTGCGGCTACCTGTCCTTCCTGGTGCTGGGCTGGCACAGCCTGCCGGTGCGCGAACGACATGGTTTCTGGCGCATCCTGGTGTTCACGCCGGTCTATTGGATGATGATGTCGGCCGCCGGCTGGCGGGCGATCCTGCAGCTTTGGCATCGACCCCATCACTGGGAGAAAACGCCGCACTTCCGGACGAGGACGTGACGCGCCCACACTGGCGGCGGCCGACGCTGGATGCCTTCAGTCGGCCAGAGCGACGCCTGGACCGGAGCCGATGATCTTCTCGTCCGGCCTGCCGACCGCCGCCTCGTCGCGCTCGGGATAGTCGATGGACGCCAGCACGTGCCGCAACACTTCGATACGGGCGCGGCGCTTGTCGTTGGAGCGCACGATCGTCCACGGCCCATGGTCGGTGTGGGTCGCCTGGATCATCTGGTCGCGGGCGGCGCCGTATTCGGCCCACCTGGTCATGCCGGCCAGATCCATGTCGGAGAATTTCCAGTTGGTGAGCGGGCTGTGGCGTCGGTCATGGAAACGCTTCAGCTGCATCTCCTGGCCGATGTCGAGCCAGAACTTGAAGAAGCGGATGCCGTCGCGCACGATCGCCTGTTCGTATTGCGGCGTCTCCTCGAGGAAACGCCGATGCTGCTCGGGCGTGCAGAATCCCATAACCGGCTCCACACCGGCGCGGTTGTACCAGGATCGGTCGAAGGTTACGAACTCCCCGGCCGTCGGGAAATGCGCGATGTAGCGCTGGTAGTACCACTGCTTGCTCTCGGTCTCGGTCGGCTTGGTCAGCGCGACGTTGCGGGCGACACGCGGGTTCATGTATTGCCGCAGCGCGCCGATCGTGCCGCCCTTGCCCGCCGCGTCGCGGCCTTCGAAAAGGATCATCACGCGCGCGCCGCTGCCTTGCATCCAGGCCAGCAGTTTCACCAACTCCGCTTGCAGGGTCTCGATCGTCGACTCATAGACCTCCTCGTCGAGCTTTTTGTCATACGGAAAGCCGCCGGACGTCAGCTTTTTCTTGTCGACCCAGTCGGGCAGCTTGGGATCGTCGATATCGAACAAGCGTTTCGTGCCGCGCACCTCGATCTTGATCGGCCGCGCCGTCATCTGCGTTTTACCCTTGTCGTTTTTCATGCCGGCGCGGTTCCGCTTGCTCCAACTCGTGTTATGGGTGGCATGGCGTCGGTCGAGAAGCAATCCGTGGTGGAGTCGGGCAGGTCGGGCGGCCACGGGCGATGAAGGATACCACGCACGCAACCAACGGACGGCGACTGGCGCGGCTTGCCTGGGGACGTCTGCGGCAGGGCCGCTGGCTGCTCGGTGCGGCGATCGCCACCGTTGTCCTTCTGCATGCGTTGGGCGGCGGCTCGTCGCTGGTTGCCGTGGCGGCCGTCGTCGCGCTGGTCGCTGTCGCTTCGATTTCGCCGCGCCGCATGCAGGCCGAGCGGGCGGCTGCCTCCACCCTGGTCCACACGCCGTCGGCGGCCGAGCTGTCGGCGGCTGCTCTTGCCGCGGCGGTCGCCGACCCGCTGATCGTCATCGACGCGCGCGGCGTCGTCATCCTCGCCAACGAGGCGGCCACCGCCGCCTTCGGCGATCTGCGGCCCGGCATCTCGCTGCCGCTCAAGTTCCGTGCCCCGGAAATGCAGGCGCTGCTCGAGCGCGTGCTGGCGCGTGAAGCAGCCTCCACCACCGCCGACTACATTGAACGCGTTCCGGTCGAGCGGGTCTATCGCGTCACCGCCACGGCGGTCAGCAACGGCGCAGGCCTGTCGGTGATCGTCTTCAAGGACCAGAGCGAGTCGCGCCGCATCGACCGCATGCGCGCCGACTTCATCGCCAACGCCAGCCATGAGCTCCGCACGCCGCTGGCCTCGATCGCCGGCTTCGTCGAGACGTTGCGCGGCCCGGCCCGTAACGACACGGCGGCGCGCGAGCAGTTCCTGCAGATCATGCAGAACCAGACCTCGCGCATGGCCCGGCTGATCGACGACCTTCTGTCGCTGTCGCGGCTGGAGATGAAGGCGCCGACGGCCGGCGGGGCCAGGGTCGATCTTGCCGCCGTGATCGAGCATATCGTCAACGCGCTGCAGCCGCTGGCGGCAGACAGCGGCGTGGTCATCGACAACCAGCTCGGCAAGGCGAGGATCGAAGTTCCCGGCGATCGCGACGAGCTTTTCCAGGTATTCGAGAACCTGGTGGAGAATGCCTGCAAATATGGCCAGTCAGGCGGCAAGGTATTGCTGTCGGCCGCTCCGGCAGGTGATGGCGAGATCGGCATCGCCGTCCGCGACTTCGGACCCGGCATCGCCGAGGAGCACATTCCCCGCGTCACCGAGCGGTTCTACCGCGTCGATGTCGAGAGCAGCCGCTCGCAAAAGGGCACCGGCCTCGGCCTGTCGATCGTCAAGCACATCGTCACGCGCCACCGCGGCCGCCTGACGATCGCCTCGAAACCCGGTGAAGGGGCGACGTTCACCGTGTTCCTGCCCAAAGAATAGGCCGGATTCTTCAATCTGTAACATGATGGGTCTATTGATTCGTCGCAGGTTTAGCCGCACATGTTCGAAGAAGTAGCCAGACCATGACCGCAGTGCCATCCCATCATATCGTCAGCGCTTACGATGACGAACTGAAGAGCCTGACGCGCCGTATCGCCGCGATGGGCGGGCAGGCCGAGCGCATGGTCGATCAGGCGGTTTCCGCGCTGGTGCACGCCGATGTCGCGCTGGCCCGCAAGGTGATCGACGACGACGCCATCCTAGACGCGGCGCAGCGCGAGATCGACGACAAGACCATCACGATGATCGCCCGCCGCCAGCCGCTCGCGGCCGACCTGCGCGAGATCATCGGCGCGATCCGCATCGCGGCGGATCTGGAGCGCGTGGGCGACCTCGGCAAGAACGTCGCCAAGCGCGCCATCATCGTCGGCGACGACCTCGATCCGACAAGCCCGTTCCGCGGCCTTCAGGCGCTGGCCGATCTGGCGCTGACGCAGCTCAAGGACGTGCTCGACGTCTACGCCTCGCGTTCGGTGGAGCGGCTGGCGGCGATGCGCGACCGCGACGACCAGATCGACGCGATGTACACCTCGCTGTTCCGCGAGCTGCTGACCTACATGATGGAAGACCCGCGAAATATCACGCCGTGCACGCATCTGTTGTTCTGCGCCAAGAACATCGAGCGCATCGGCGACCACGCCACCAACATCGCCGAGGCGATCTATTATATCGTCACCGGCGAACAGCTTCCGGCCAATCGGCCGAAGGAAGACAGGAGCCACGCCGTGGGCATCCGGGCCGACGCCTCGGCCTGAGTGCCGTCGCGGGCCTGCTCCCACCTCGTCCGCGATTATCGCCGATAGGCGGCTGATGCCGCGCTTGCCTTTCACCGCCGCCCGGAGTCATGCTGATGGGCAATGGCGCGGCCGCGTCCTGGTGAGCATCCGACGGAGAACCGGCATGCAGCTGCAACTTCTGCGCAACGCCGCCCTCAAGCTGGTCTATGCCGGTCGGACGCTGCTGATCGATCCCGACCTTGCGCCGAAACACGCCCGCGAGTCCTTCACCGGCCGTTCGCCGAACCCGATGGTCGGCCTGCCGTCCGGCGTGGAGGCCATTCTCGACGGCGTCGAACTGGTAATCGTGTCGCACCTGCATGAGGATCACTTCGACGACGTCGCCAAGGCCAGCCTGCCGAAGCGGCTGCCGCTGATCTGCCAGCCCGGCGACGAGGAGGCGATCCGCGCCGCGGGTTTCACCGACGTCCGGCCGCTCGTCGCCAGCCTCGACTGGAATGGTATCGGCTTGACCCGGCGCGAAGGCAGCCACGGCCTTGGGCCGGTGCTCGAACTGATGGGGTCGGTGATGGGCTTCAGCCTGAAGGCGGCCGGAGAGCCCAGCCTCTACTGGGCGGGCGACAGCGTGTTCATCCCGCTGTCGCCGAGACGATCCGCAGCACCGCGCCGGACATCATCGTCACCCATTCATGCGGTGCGCGCTGGGACGGCGATCTCATCGTCATGGACGAAGGGCAGACGCTGGCGGTCTGCGAAGCCGTGCCCGACGGCATCGTCGTCGCCGTTCACATGGAGGCGCTCGACCACGCCACGGTGCCGCGCCGCGCGCTGCGTCGCGCCGCCGAGGTACGCGGCATATCGGAGGCGCGCCTGCTCATCCCCGCCGACGGCGAGATTTTGTCGTTCGGCGCAAGATAGACGCATGAAAAAGGGCCGCGCCATTTCACGCGGCCCCTTGCTACGGGCTGTCTTGCAATTCGAACGTCAGCGTACGCGCCTGCGTTCGGAGGCCGGCTGGAAAGCGATGCGTGCGTGGTAGCGGCAATAGGGGCCGCTCTCGGCGCAGTCGTTGCCGCAGAAGTGGAAGTCCTCGGCGAGCGGGTCGCCGATCGGCCACTTGCAGGTACGCTCGTTGAGCTGGATGAGCTGCAGGTTGCGCGAGATCGGCACCACATTGTCGGATTCGCGATCGGCGCGGCGCACGAGCGGCTCGGCTTCGAAGCGCGCCTGCAGCGCGGTCGCGCCGACCGACTGCGTGACCGGGCGGCCGGCCGAAGGGCGTGGCGCCGGCTTGGGCGCGGCGGGCTGGGCCGGTTTCTTCTGCCTCGCCGGCGCCGGCGTCGTGCGGCCCCGTCCCGACAGCTTGAGCCGATGCACTTTGCCGATCACCGCGTTACGGCTTACGCCGCCGAGCTGAGCGGCGATCTGGCTTGCGCTTAATCCTTCCGCCCACAGTTTGCGAAGGGCCTCGACACGCTCGTCTGTCCAAATCATGGGTCATGCTCCTGACACCACGTGCGCGACTTTGAATCCGTTCACAGCCCGGCCTCCGCCGGGTCGACACCACATATGCCTGTGTGGATTGGCCGCCGCACGAAATCTAGTTATCTCGTGATCCCTAAGTACCGTATCGGCTGACTCCGTGACAAGAGTCCGCGCTGCAACACGAATCGGAAAATTGGGTTTTCCCCAACTTGACTGCCGCTTCGTGAGAAGCCGGCCAACGGTCTTGATTCGCGCCGGCACCGACGTTTTCGTTGACACCGCTGCCGAAACACCCAATATGCTGGCAAGGCCGCCGCTTTGGCGGCTTTTTGATTTCCTGGGGTATCGGGGAAACATATAATGAGCGGATCCGCGCTTTTCGAGACCTTTGCCCGTGCGCCGCTGTCGTTCGAGCGCGGCGAGGGCTGCTGGCTGATCGACGAGCGCGGACAGCGATACCTCGACTTTGCCGGCGGCATCGCCGTCAATTCGCTCGGCCACAGCCATCCGGCGCTGGTTTCGGCGCTCACCGAGCAGGCCGGCAAGCTCTGGCATGTTTCCAACCTTTACGAGATTCCAGTCCAGCGCCGCCTGGCCGAGCGGCTCGTTGCCAGCACCTTCGCCGACAAGGTGTTCTTCACCAATTCCGGTGCCGAGGCGTTGGAATGCGCAATCAAGACAGCCCGCCGCTACCAGTATGTTTCGGGCCGCCCGGAGCGCTTCCGCACCATCACCTTCGAGGGCGCCTTCCACGGCCGCACCCTGGCGACCATCGCCGCCGGCGGCCAGGCAAAATATCTGGAGGGCTTCGGCCCCAAGGTCGACGGCTTCGACCAGGTGCCGTTCGGCGATATCGCCGCGGTCGAGGCGGCGATAGGCCCTGAGACGGCCGCGATCCTGATCGAGCCGGTGCAGGGCGAGGGCGGCATCCGCGAAGTCCCCGCGTCTATGCTGCGGCGGTTGCGCGAATTGTGCGACGAGCACGGCCTGCTGCTCATCTACGACGAAGTCCAGTGCGGCATCGGCCGGACCGGAAAACTGTTCGCTTACGAGCGCTCCGGCGTCGCCCCCGACCTGATGGCGATCGCCAAGGGCATCGGCGGCGGCTTCCCGGTCGGCGCATGCCTCGCCACCGACGAAGCCGCAATCGGCATGACGCCCGGCGTGCACGGCACCACCTTCGGCGGCAACCCGCTGGCGATGGCGGTCGGCAATGCCGTGCTCGACGTCGTGCTCGCCGACGGTTTTCTCGACGAGGTATCGCGCAAGGCGCTGCTGCTCAAGCAGGGCCTCGCCGAGATCGCCGACGCGTTCCCGGAAGTGGTGGAGGAGGTGCGCGGCGCGGGCCTGCTGCTAGGCCTCAAGTGCCGCATGCCCAACACCCGCCTGCAAGCGGCGCTGCGTGACGAAAAGCTGCTGTCCGTCACAGCCGGCGACAACGTCGTGCGGCTGCTGCCGCCGCTGATCGTCGGCGACGACGAGATTCGCGACGCGCTCGGCCGCATCCGCACCGCCGCCGGCCGCCTCGCGGCGCCTGTCGCCGCGGGCGCAATGGGAAGCGCGGCATGAGCAGCGCCATCCGCCACTTTACCGACCTGTCGGCGATGCCGGCCGAAACGCTGCGGGCGATGCTCGACGATGCGGCCGTGCGCAAGGCCGAGACCAAGGCCGGCAAGCGCTCGCGCCCGCTCGACGGCAAGGTGCTGGCGATGATCTTCGACAAGCCCTCGACGCGCACCCGCGTTTCCTTCGATGTCGGCATGCGCCAGCTCGGCGGCGAGACGATCATGCTGACCGGCACCGAGATGCAGCTCGGCCGCAGCGAGACCATCGCCGACACGGCGAAGGTGCTGTCGCGCTACGTCGACGCCATCATGATCCGCACCACCGCGCATGACCGGCTGCTCGAACTCACCGAGAACGCCACCGTGCCGGTGATCAACGGCCTGACCGATGACACCCATCCGTGCCAGCTGATGGCCGACATCATGACGTTCGAGGAGCATCGTGGGCCGGTCGCCGGCCGCACTTTCGCCTGGGTCGGGGACGGCAACAACGTGCTGCACTCTCTGCTGGAAGCCTCGGCGCGGTTTTCCTTCAACCTCAACGTCGCCGTGCCGGAGGGCAGCGAGCCTGCGCGCGAGCGCGTCGACTGGGCGAACGACAATGGCGGCGTCATCCGTTTCGCCGGAACGGCCGAGGAAGCGGTGGACGGAGCCGACTGCGTGGTCACCGACTGCTGGGTGTCGATGGGCCAGGAGCATCGTGCCCGCGGCCACAACGTCTTCCTGCCTTACCAGGTGAACGCGCGGCTGATGCAGCGCGCCAAGCCCGACGCGCTGTTCATGCACTGCCTGCCTGCGCACCGCGGCGAGGAGGTGACCGACGAAGTCATCGACGGGCCGCATTCGGTGGTGTTCGACGAAGCCGAGAACCGTCTGCACGCCCAGAAGGCGGTGCTCGCCTGGTGCCTGGGCGCTTGAACTGGCGGCGGCGCGGTCCTATCTGCGCGCCATCAGCTTAAAAGCGTAGCGAAATGCTGTTGTGACGGCCGGATCGGCCGGATCGCAAGCCCGGAAGGATTGGTGCGATGAGCGGAACTGAGCGCAAGCTTGGCGAGATCGGCTTTGCCGGCGATGACGACGTGGTGCCTTTCGAGGTCGCCGCGCTCGACGTGCGTGGGCGCGTCGTCCAGCTTGGGCCGATGCTCGACCAGATCCTGGCGCGCCACGATTATCCCGAGCCGGTGGCGCGGCTGGTCGCCGAGGCCTGCCTGGTCACGGTGCTGCTCGGCACGTCGCTGAAGTTCGACGGCAAGTTCATCCTGCAGACGCGCACCGACGGGCCGGTCGACATGGTGGTCGCCGACTTCGCGACGCCGCGCTCGCTGCGCGCCTATGCGCGCTTCGACGAGGAAAGGCTGGCGGCTGCGATCGCCGCCGGCGAAACCGCGCCGGAAAAACTGCTGGGCAACGGCGTGCTGGCGCTCACCATCGACCAGGGCGAACACACGCAGCGTTACCAGGGCGTCGTCGCGCTGGAGAGCACCGACCTTCAGGAGGCCGCGAAAACCTATTTCCGCCAGTCCGAGCAGATCCCGACCGACGTGAAACTGTCGGTAGGCAAGCTGGTGCTGCCCGGCAGCGGCGGTCGCGAGCACTGGCGTGCCGGCGGTCTGCTGGCGCAGTTCCTGCCGAAGGCCGAGGAGCGGATGCGTATGCCAGACCTGCCGGGCGGCGACGGCGACCCGATCGCTACCCCGCAGGAGGTCGCCGACGCGGCCTGGCAGGAACTGCTGGCGCTGGTCGCCACCGTCGAGGACGAGGAACTGCTGGATCCGGCGGTGGGTTCGGAGCGGCTGCTCTACCGGCTGTTCAACGAGCACGGCGTGCGCGTGTTCGAGGCCACGCCGGTCGAGGACCGCTGCTCCTGCTCGGAACAGCGCATCCGTGGCATCCTCGAAGGCTTCACCGCCGAGGAGATCGTGGAATCGACGGAGGACGGCGTGATCCGGGTGAACTGCGAGTTCTGCTCGAAGGCTTATGTCTTCGAGCCGTCGGAGTTTTCGGCGCGGGCGTGAGGCGGGGGACTCCGACTACCCGACGAGTCGAGCTCTCGCCTCCGTCATCCCGGAAGCCGGAGCGCAGCGGAGGCTATCGTGACCCATTCCGTAGTCTCCGCCTGCTGCATACACAGCCTGCCGCAGTTCCGGAATGGGTCCCGGCTCTCCCTCCGGTCGACCGCAATGACGGTAGTTGTGCCACAGCCCAAACCGCCAAGGGCGCAGCGCCACTTGTCGACCGCTGCGTCCCCCGCAAGCCGTTCAACGTTAATTCTTGGCGAACTGTCCCCTGCACTTCCTCAGTTTACCGTTCGCGAACCGCCCGGCAGGTCGAGCGAGAAGGCAGGGATGGCGACGTCGAACGTGTCGCCGTGCGCGTCGCGCATCGTGTAGCGGCCGACCATGATGCCCGACGGCGTCGAGAGCGGGCAGCCCGACATGTACTGGTAGCTGTCGCCAGGGTCGAGTTCCGGCTGCTCGCCGACCACGCCGGGGCCACGCACCTCCTCGACATGGCCGGCGCCGTCGGTGATGTGCCAGTAGCGCGACAAAAGCTTCACCGGCGCGTCCGACTGGTTGTCGATGGTCACCCGGTAACCCCAGACGTAGCGGCCCTCGTCCGGGTCGGAGCGGTCCTCCAGGTAGAACGGTTCGACGCTCACCTCGATGTTGCGCGTCACGGCACTGTACATGCTGCGCTCCATGGTTGCCGTAGAGTCGCGCGTCGCGGCGTCGCGGTCAACCGCCCTGATTGCGCTACCACGGTGGTCGGCGGTCTTATGCCGCCGCCCTAAGCGCCCGCTCGACGTCGTCGACGAGATCGCCTGCGTCCTCCAGCCCCACCGACAGCCTTAGCGTGCCGGGGCCGATGCCGAGCTCGGCGCGCGCCTCGTCGGTCAGGTTCTTGTGTGTGGTCGTCGCCGGGTGGGTGATCAGGCTCTTGGCATCGCCGAGATTGTTGGAGATCAGCACCACCTTCAGCGCGTTCGAAAGAGCGAAGGCCGCCTTCTTGCCGCCCTTGACGTCGAAGCAGATCAGCGTCGAGCCGCCGCTCATCTGCCGGGCGACGATGTCGGCCTGCGGGTGGTCGGCCCGGCCCGGATAGATGACGCGCCCGACCTCCGGCCGTTCCGCGAGAAAATCCGCGATCTTGCCGGCGCTTTCGGTCTGTTGGCGCACACGCACCGGCAAGGTTTCCAGCCCCTTCAGCAGCGTCCACGCGTTGAACGGCGACAGGCTCGGCCCGGTGTGACGGAAATAGTCGTGCAGGTTCTCGTCGATCCACTTCTTGTCGGAGAGGATCACGCCGCCAAGACAGCGGCCCTGGCCGTCGATGTGTTTGGTGGCGGAGTAGACCACGATGTGTGCGCCGAGTTTCAGCGGTTTCTGCTGAAGCGGCGTGGCGAACACGTTGTCGACGACGAGACGGGCGCCGATGCCGTTGGCGAGCGCGGCGACGGCGGCGATGTCGATCACCTCCAGCGTCGGGTTGGTCGGGCTTTCCAGGAAAAACAGCTTGGTGTTCGGGCGGATCGCTTTTTCCCAGTTCTCGATCCTGGTGCCGTCGACCAGCGTCGCCTCGATGCCGAATTTCGGCGCCAGCGTCTCCACCACCCAGCGGCAGGACCCGAACAAGGCGCGCGCCGCCACGATGTGGTCGCCGGCGCGCAGCCCGCACAGGATCGCCGAGGTCACAGCCGCCATGCCCGACGACGTGGCGCGCGCGTCCTCCGCGCCCTCCAGCGCGCACATGCGCTTTTCGAACATGTCGACGGTGGGGTTGGCGTAACGCGAATAGATGAAGCCGGCCGTCTCGCCCTTGAAGCGCGCCTCGGCGGCTTCCGCGCTTTCATAGACGTAACCCTGGGTGAGGTAGATCGCCTCCGAGGTCTCGCCGTGCTCGGAGCGCAGCGTGCCGCCATGGACGAGGCGCGTCGCCGGCTTCCAGTCGCGTTCTGCATCATGCGTCATGGGTTTTCCCCCAAACAAAAAAACCGGCCGCGAAAGTCGCAACCGGTCCATGTGGCCTTTGGCTGGCCCAACGGTCCTTTAGCGACTTGTTTAACGTGGCTGCAAGCCGACCGGCCAAATCACCACGGGATATTTTTTCCTTAGACCTGTCGTTGGCTTGCGTCAATCATGTGGTTGGCTAAAGCAGGAGACGGTCAAACGGAGCGAGCCCAGGTGCGTGAAGAGGGAATTCTGGCGGATCACCAGATCGCAGAGCTGTTCGGCTCGGGCGCGCTGGCCGCGGCGCGACCGCTCGACAAGGACCAGATCCAGCCGGCCAGTCTCGATCTGCGCCTCGGCGACAAGGCTTACCGCGTGCGCGCCAGCTTCCTGCCCGGCCGCGAGCACCGGGTCGCCGACAAGCTGGAGCGGCTGAAGCTGCACGAGATCGACCTCGGCAACGGCGCGGTGCTGGAGACCGGCTGCGTCTATATCGTGCCCCTCCTGGAAGGGCTGACGCTGCCCGCCGACGTCGCCGCCTCGGCCAATCCGAAAAGCTCGACCGGCCGGCTCGACATTTTCACCCGGGTGATGACCGACCGTGGCCAGGAGTTCGACAAGATCGCCGCCGGCTACTCCGGCCCGCTCTGGCTGGAGGTCAGCCCGCGCACCTTCCCGGTCGTCGTGCGCACCGGCTCGCGCCTGTCGCAGATACGCTTCCGCAAGGGCAATGCGGTGATCGGCGAGTTCTCGCTGCAGATGCTGCACGACACCGAGACGCTGGTGGCGTCCGAGGATCCCAACATCTCCGGCAGCGGCATCGCGCTCTCCATCGACCTGATGGGCGACGCCAACGGCCTGGTCGGCTATCGCGGCAAGCACCATACCGGCATCGTCGATGTCGACCAGCGCGCCGCCCATGATTTGCTCGATTTCTGGGAGCCGCTCCACCGGCGTGGCGAGCCGGGCGAACTGGTGCTCGACCCCGACGAGTTCTACATCCTGGTCAGCCGCGAAGCGGTACACGTTCCGCCGCTCTTCGCGGCCGAGATGACGCCGTTCGACCCCTTGGTCGGCGAGTTCCGGGTGCATTATGCCGGTTTCTTCGATCCGGGTTTCGGCCACTCGGCCGCCGGCGGCACCGGCAGCCGCGCCGTGCTCGAAGTGCGCAGCCACGAGGTGCCGTTCATCCTCGAGCACGGCCAGGTGGTCGGCCGGCTGGTCTACGAACACATGCTGTCGCGGCCGAAGGCGCTTTATGGCGCGGACCTCAATTCCAACTACCAGGCGCAGGGCTTGAAGCTGTCGAAGCATTTCCGGGCATAAAGGACGGGAGCCGGCCGGGGCCCCTCTGTTTTCAGCAGAAGGTGCAGCCTTTCTTGGCTGCGCGGGCGGAAAATAGACTGTCCGTGAATGCTACTGCCGCTGCCGCGCCAGTTCGCGCACCTCGGCCCGCAGCGCCTGCAGTTCCTTAAGGATGCTCTCCTGGTCGTCCTGCAGCGCCTGCCGCTCGGCCGAGGTTTCGGCCTCGTGCTCTGCCTCCATCGCCGAGACGATGACGCCGATGAACAGGTTCAGCACGGTGAACGAGGTGGCGACGATGAACGGGATGAAGAACAGCCAGGCGTTGGGGTAGACCTCCATCACCGGCCGCACCACGCCGTCGGACCAGCCCTCCAGCGTCATGATCTGGAACAGCGTGTAGAGCGAGGCGGCGATCGAGCCGAAATGCTCGGGGAATGAGCTGCCGTAGAGTTTGGTCGCCATCACGGCGAACACGTAGAACACCAGCGCCAAGAGCAGCATGATCGAGCCCATGCCCGGCAGCGCCGAGATGAAGCCGGTGACGACCCGCCGCAGCGACGGCACGATGCTGATCAGCCGGAGCACCCTGAGGATGCGCAGCGCGCGCAGCACCGCCAGGCCGCCGGTCGCCGGGATAAGCGCGACGCCGACGATGACCAGGTCGAAGATGCGCCAGGGGTCGCGGAAGAAGCCGGCACGGTAGACGGCGAAGCGGGCGGCGAGTTCGGCAACGAAGACGGCGAGGATGACCCGGTCGATCGCCGCCAGCAGGCCGCCATATCTGGCCATCGCCGACGGCCAGGTCTCCAGCCCGAGCGTCACCGCGTTGATCAGGATAAGCGCGGTGACGGCGTATTCGAAGCGCCGCGATTCGATCAGGGCTTTCAACCGGCTCATACGTTCCTCGACAATGTCGGGGAGCACATGTGCCGGGCGACTGTGGCGGCGTCAAGGGCGCGAGAGCTTCCCGTTCGACGACCTTCGCATGCATCGTCCTTGCCGGCGAGGAGGAGCGCTTGCGCGCCATCTGAGGCGTTTCGCTGCCCGAGGTTACAGCCCCGTCGCTTCGATCGGCCAGTGATCGGAAAACACCTTGCCTTCCGTATCGACCGCCTCGACCTTGATGTCGCCATTGCCCTTCGCGGCGAAATCGAAGCGGAAATTGGGATCCTCGGAGATCGAGATGCCGCCCTCCATCGACAGGATCAGCCGGTCGTCCTGCGAGATCGACAGCTTCTGCACGAAGTGCGCCGGGATGAAGTACTGCGTCAGCGGATCGCGCTGCAGCCCCGAATTGTTCGGGTGGCGGATCATCAGCTGCAGCTCCTCGACCTTGCTCATCGCCTCTTCGGCCGGCATCGTGAACTGGCGCAGCTTCATCTGCCCCATCGAGGCCAGCGCGTCGGCCGAATTCTTCACCGCCGGCGCCGAGCAGCCGCCGGAAGCCTTCACGAAGGTCTGCGCCATGTGCAGTTCGCCGCTGCCCGTCTCGGCGATGGCCCGCAGGTACGAATAGTCGTTGACGCGCACCCGCGTCGACAGATGGGTCACGCCGGCATCCTTGCCGAGCTGGAAGGTCGCCGCCACCGGGGCGGGGTTGACGTCGATGATCATGGTGATCGCCTTGACGCCGTCCGGCGCCTTGGCCGGATCGATGTAGATGTCGACCGGCACGAGCGCGGCGTCCTGGGCGCGCTTCGGCGCCTCGATGCGAACCAGGCCAGTGTCGAGGAGCAGCGTCCGGTCGCCGAACACGTCGCCCTTCAGGCTCGCGAAAATCTTGTCGGACGAGGCCATCGTCTGCTGCGCCAACGCCGGCCGAAGCGCTCCGCCAAGGCCGATTGCCAGAACGATGGCTGCAAGAAAAAAGGCGATCGGCGATGAATGGCGCCGATCCGCGCGTGAGGGGTGCAGCATTTATGCCTCCACCGGTTGAAGGGTGGTGCCCTGGCGACTGGAATCATAAGCCCGGCCTGGTCGTTTGGCAAACGCCGCGCGGCCGCGGCAAGCGATGTTCTGCGGGGCGAGACGTGCGTTTGCCAGGGCTGGCGGCCGGTCGCATCGAAGCCATCGCGTCACTCCCACTCCAGCTCGGCATAGGCGGCCGTGGCGTTGCGCTCGTTGTAGTCGTCGAACAGCGCCCAGTTGCCCCTCTCGCCGCCGCCCGCCGTCGTCACCGCCTTGGCGAGTGGAACGCCGGCGGCGATCGCCTTGCGCAGGTCGCCGGCCAGCACGTCGAAATAGCGACGCTGCGGTGCGATCGCCGCCGGCCAGTCCGACGGCACCGGGCCGTGCCCGGGCACGACGCGCGCAGTCGGGATCGCCGCCAGTTCGTCGAGCTGGCGCATCCAGCCGAGCAGCGAGCCGTCGAGCGTCGGGAGGTGGCCGAGGAAGACGAGGTCGCCGGTGAAAAGCGTGCGTGTCGCAGTGTCGAACGCGGTCAAATCGTTGTCGGTATGCGCCGCCTTCCAGGCACGCAGTTCCAACGTTCGGCCGCCGAGATCAAGGTAGAGGCGGTCCTCAACCAGCAGGCTCGGCGGCAGAATCTCGATGCCTTGCATCAGCGTCGCGCCGATCTGCCGCCGGTAGCTCTGCAGATAGAAAGCACCGCGCGCCTCGAGCGCCGCCGGCAGGTTGCGGTGGCCGACGATCGTCGCGCCGAGGTCGCGGAAGGCGGCGTTGCCGAAGATGTGATCGGGGTGCATGTGCGTGTTGATGAGGTAGCGGACCGGCCGGTCGGTGACGGCCTTGAGCGCGGCGATGAAGGCGGTGGCCTCGATCAGGCTGCCGCCGCTGTCGACCACCGCGACGGCATCCCTGCCGACGATCGCCGCCAGGTTGGCGATGGCGCCGTCATTGGCATCGGTCATCATCTCGTCGACGCCCTGCGCGGCGAACACGCCGTCGGCGATCTCGTCGAGGTGGAGCGGCATGCCGGCGGCAAGCGCACGTCCGAGACAGCATGGCGACATCGCCAGGCTGGCGGTGCAGGCGAAGCCGGCGACGATGCGGCGCCGCAGCGGGTCGATGCGGTGATGCCGCTTGGTGTGGGGTTGCTCCGCCATCACGCCACACCCGGGAATTTTTCGTGGAACGAGCGTAGCAGGTCGCTCATCACCTGCGGGTTGCGATAGTGCCGCGGCAGGCGCACGTCGAACGTTCCGACGACATGCGCCGGCCGCTGCGACAGGACTATGATGCGGTCGGACAGCATCACCGCCTCGCGCAGGTTGTGGGTCACCATCAGCGCCGTGGTCGGGCGGGCCGACCATACCGACAGCAGCAGGTGGCGCAGACGCTCGGCGGTCTGCTCGTCGAGCGAGGCGAACGGCTCGTCGAGCAGAAGCACGGCCGGCTCGGTGGCGAAGGCCCGCGCCAGCGCGGCGCGGCGCGCCAGCCCGAGCGACAGCTCCGCCGGAAACAGGTTGCGCATGGCAGTCAGGCCGAGGCTGGCGAACAGCCCGTCGAGATTGGCATTTCGGCGGGACTTCGGCAGCACCAGCCGGACGTTCTGCTCGACCGTCCGCCACGGCAGCAAGGTAGGCTCCTGGAACACCGCGGCGACGCGGCCGCCGTCGCCTTCAGGCAAACGGAAGCTGCCGTGAAAGTCCGTGTCGAGACCGAGCAGGATCCGCAGCGTGGTCGTCTTGCCGCATCCCGACGGGCCGAGCAGGCAGGCGAACTCGCCCTGCCGCACCTCGAACGACAGGTCGTGCAGCGCGGCGATGCTGACGCCCTCGGCCGAGCGAAAGGTCTTTTCGGCGATGGCGACGCTAAGCCCGGCGCCAACGGGTGACATGTCGTTCAAGGGGCTGCACCGCGAACAGTTCGATCGCCAGCATCACCGCCACGAAGGCAAACGTGTAGGCGAGGATGGTGGCGACGTCGAACATCTGGAAGGCAAGGTAGATCTGGAAGCCTACCCCGTTGGAGCGGCCGAGCAGTTCGACCACCAGCACGATCTTCCAGATCAGAGCGAGGCCGGAGCGCGAGGCGGCGGCGAAGTAGGGCTGCAGCTGCGGCAAGAGGACGTGGCGAAGCCGGTCGAGCGGACCGAGCCGGTAGACGCTGGCCATCTCGGCATATCGCGGGTCGAGCGACCGGGCGCCTTCGCGCATGGTGACGACGACGTTGGGGATCTTGTTCACCGCCACCGCGCCGATCGCCGCGACCTCGTTGAGGCCGAACCAGATGTAGGCGAGCACGATGATGACCAGCGCCGGGATGTTGAGCAGCAGCACGACCCACGGATTGAAGACACGGTCGAGGCGGCGGTGGATGCCGAGCAGGACGCCGATAACCGAGCCGATCAGCATGGCAAGCACGAAGGCCGCGGCGACGCGGGCGAGCGTCGCCGACAGGTGGAAGGCGAGGTCGCCGCTCAGGGCCTCGCGCAGCAGCGCCTGCCACACCGCCCCCGGCGTCGGCAGGGCACGGTTCGGCCACGCGCTTGCCGCGACGCCCCACAGCACCAGCAGGCCGAGCAGCGACGCGGCAGCCGACAGGGCAGGGACGAGAACGGCCGCGCCGCCGCGAGCCGGCGCCTTGGCACGCTCCGCGCCCGGATCCGGCCGCGCCGTGCCGGCGCTCATAACGTCGCCCCCGGCCAGAACGTGCCGGGCGCCATCTCGGCGGCGCGGCCGACCAGTTTTTCGCCGCCGACCGCCGCCAGCACATGGTAGAGCTTTGACGCGTCGGCCGCCTCGTCGGCGACGGGTCGCGACGGTATGCCCTCGCGATAGCGGTCGCGCAGTGTCGCCAGTTCGGCGCCCTCGGCGCGCATGAGCGGCGCCAGCCTCTGCCACTCGTCGTCCGACTGCGCCAGCACGCGCTTGGCGGCGATCGACGCTTTCACGAAGCCGGATGCGGCGGCGGGATTGGCGGCTGCCCAGGCGTCGCCGAACACGTAGCCCAGCGCCGACACCGGGCCGGAGGCGCCGAGCGCCAAAGCTGCCTCGCCGGCACCGAGCAGCCGGCGAAAGCCGTTGGCTTCCAGCCGGGCGCAGAAATGCCAGAAATTCAGCACGGCATCGAGTTCGCCCTGCATCGCCTTTTCGGCCAGCAGCGGCGGCGCGCCGTAGACCACCGTGGTCTCCTTCGCCAGGTCGAGGCCGTGGTCGCGGCCGGCCAGCGCCTGGATCAGCAGCCAGCTCTTGTCGAGCGCGCCGCCGGCGACGCCGAGCGTGCGGCCTTTCAGGTCGGTCAATGCCTGAACCGGGGAGTCCTGCCTGACCATGATCGCGCCGACGGCGGTGGAATAGGGCACGAGCGTCAGGTCGCCGCCTTCCGAGCGCTGCCGCGACACCCACAGCCAGTCGGAGACGATGATATCGGTCTCGCCTGCCAGGATGGCCACGTTGGTGGCGTCCTCGCCGGCGAAATAGCCGATGTCGAGGTCGATGCCGTTCGCGGCGTCGAAACCGTGATGAACCAGCGTATCGAGCTCCCAGCTGACCGTGCCGAATTTGAGCACGCCCACCCGGACGGTCGTGGAGGCTGCAAAAGCCGGCCGGCGTCGCTGCGCCAAGGTGGCGCCGGCGGCGAGCGCAAGGACGTTGCGGCGCGATACCATCGTGGCGCTGCCTTGGGGCATGGCGGACCAGCCGCTCAGATCGCCTGGCCCTTGTCGGGAAAGATGCATTTCCAGCGCGCGACCTTGAATTTCGGATGTTGTTCGGCCCATTTGGCGATCTCGGGTGGCGCCAGGAACGTGCACTGCAGCAGCGAGCCGCGCCGCTCGAAATAAAGGTGTTCCTCGCGGCAGTTGTCGGGGTTGGCGATCAGGCAGACCGTCAGCACGAGATCGACCAAATTCACGGCGGCACCTCCCGACGCGCATCATCCGACACACGATAACGGCCGCTTCGGCTTTGGCGGAAGCAGCCTTCCTTTGGCGTCCCGCAGGTGCCCGAGCGGGATTTGGCGAGGCTACGCGTTCGGCCATGATGCGTCAACGGTTCGGCCGGCACCGGGGGGGCGATCGTTCGGATACTGCAGGCCGGTCATGGTTTTCCCTCGCCACGCTGCGGAAATTTCCGCCCTGGCCACTGATTGAAGTGCGCCCCCAATTGGAGGCAGTTCCGGGAAGCGGGGCGCGACGGCCTTGCCTCTCAGAATAGGTAATAGTGGCGCAGCAATCGCGCCCCGCCGGCGACTTTGAGCCCCGTCCCGTTCCGCTTCCGCCTTGCTCCGGCT
>QFCS01004571.1_pt1 | contig 56603 bp, 54 predicted proteins | sample 3576561 | NCBI WGS metagenome assembly QFCS01 | reverse complement strand
TCAACAATCGGCGATTGCTCGAACCCATCGGCAATATCCCGCCTGCTGAAGCCGAAGAACGATATTACGCCATGCTGGACGATCAACCTATGGCGGCCTAACTTAAACCAAATAGCCTCCGGCAAACGTGGGGCGGTTCACACCGCCGGTGGAGACCTTCCGCAGAAGCCGCGACTTCGCAGCGTGGTTGGGGCTTGCCCCACGACAGCATTCGACGGGCGGCAAACAGCGGCTCGGCAGCATCTCGAAGATGGGCGAGCGTAACATCAGACGACTGCTGATCATCGGCGGCAGCTCGGTGGTGCAACAGGCGTGCCGCCGTGGTGCGCCCGCGGGCTCGTGGTTGGAGGGCATGCTCGCTCGTAAGCCGCGCATGCTGGTCTCGGTCGCGCTCGCCAACAAAATGGCACGCATGGCTTGGGCGCTGCTGACGAAGAACGAGGATTACAGAGCTCCGGCAGCGATCGCGGCATAAGCCAAGGTCGGGGCCAGAGGCGTCGGGGGCGTAGGCGGTCGAAGGAGGGTATGGCACAACAGTCGGCGAGACGGGGCTGGAAGAACCAGTGAACGGCAGAGCGCTACCCAAGCGCGCTTAGCTGAAATGGATCCGGTCTGCGAACTCCCATACTGGCCCGCAGCAAAAGCGCTGCACATCGAGGCCGGACAGATGGCAGCATCCGACTACGTGCCGACGTACCCGAATTTACTGCTTGCATCCGAAGGGGTGTCCACAGATGCCGCCCCTGACCATCCGGTTCGTGCTACTGTTCGCTGTCATCCGTATCAAACAGGTCACGCAGTTGGCCGAGTTCAAGACCGACGAATTCATCGATTGAGAAAACGTTTGGACGGGCGATCGCATACTCGGGCGAACCAACCACAACCAGGACTGGCGGATATCCGCCGTAAGCGGCGGGGTCAGACATATCTCTCCCCAAACTCGCCGCAAGCGCGTCGGATCGCATCAGCCTGTCCAAAGAATCTGCTGAAATAATTTGCACCTGCGTCGGATTGATGGAGTTCTCAAGAATCTGTTCAATCATCTTCGCGCCAGCTTCGGCAATATCATTTTGCCCGCCAGCGTCGACTATTATCGCCTTAAAGTCAGACTCCGACAACTTCCTTTCGACTCGCTTCAGCGCGATGTCATTGCCTGTGGATGAGACTATCTGAATTAGGTCTAGCATTTCGAAAACCTCAAAAATTTCGAGTGCTACCTTAGTCGCTAATGAGAGCATCTGCGGCCAGACCGCTAAATGTCCCAAAATGAGAAAAGCAACCGCCAACGTTGATCGACAACAAAACCCGCTCAGGCGCTGCCTCATCTCACGTCTGTGACCCCGCCTGTCACAGGTTCTTGAGCGGCACCAGATGTCTGATGTGTAGCCTCGATGACAAAGTGGCCCCATGGAGCCGTCTTCAGCCCCCTCAGGCCTTGCCGCACACGTTGGCTGTGGCGCTAAGGAAGTGCCGCCTTCGGCGGTTGTGACCAGGGAAGTTCGAATATAAAATTCGAACTTCCCTGGTCACTCAGATTTTATGGCAGCCTATCAATTCGGCAGTGTCAAAAAAAACAGGCTTTTCCGATACCTTAACCCAAATTGATAGGTTTCAGAAACGTGAGAGGCACGCCTTCCTTGGGCAGGTCGGCGGGGGAGAGGTTGATGGTGATGCGCTTGGGCGGCAGGCTCAGGCCCAGCGCCGCCAACGCGGAATGCACGCGTTCGCGGCTTTCGCCCACGGCCTTGTCGGGCAGGCCGACCACGCGGAACGAGGGCAGCCCCGGCGCCACCTGGCACTGCACTTCCACCGCGCGGGCTTCCAGGCCCAGATAGGCCACGGTCGAGACAAGCGAAACCATGGCGGCACGGTGGCCGATGGCGGCGCGGGGTCACAAGGGGGCGGGCGGGGGTGCTGCCAAATCGGTGGCAGTTGTTGGGATGGTGGGTGAGGCAACATGCCCTCCCCCCGGCCCCCTCCCGCACGCGGGAGGGGGAGAATGGCCAGCTCCCCTCCCGCCTGCGGGAGGGGTTGGGGGAGGGCATGTGGCGCCTTAGTGCGCCGCCCCCCAGCTGTGCCCGGTGCCGATTTCCACACCCAACGGCACGGTCAGCTGCACCGAAGGCGCTGCCGCCCCTGCCATCACGGCGCGAATCACCTCGCTTGCGGCGGCAACGTCTTCCTCGGGCAGTTCGAACACCAGTTCGTCGTGCACCTGCAGCAGCATCTTCACGCGCGGCAGCCCGGCTTCTGCCAGCGCGGGCAGCATGCGGGCCATGGCGCGCTTGATGATATCGGCGCTGGTGCCCTGGATAGGCGCATTGATCGCCGCGCGCTCGCTGCCCTGGCGCTCGGCCTGGGTGCCCGAATTGATGCGCGGGAACCAGGTCTTGCGGCCGAACAGCGTTTCGGAAAAGCCGTTGGCGCGCACGCTTTCCAGCGTGTCGTGGATATAGCGCTGGATGCCGGGGAACCGCTCGAAATAGCGGTCGATCATCGCCTGGGCCTCATCGGCCGTGGTGCCCAGCCGCGTCGCCAGGCCCCAGCGGCTGATGCCATAGAGGATGGCGAAGTTGATCGTCTTGGCACGGCCGCGGGTGTCGCGGTTCACCTCGCCGAACAGTTCGCGCGCGGTGCGGGCGTGAATGTCCTCGCCCTGCTCGAACGCTTCGCGCAAGGGCGCGACATCGGCGATGTGGGCGGCCAGGCGCAGTTCGATCTGTGAATAGTCGGCGCTCAGCAGCACATGGCCGGGCTCGGCCACGAAAGCCTCGCGAATCTCGCGCCCGATCTCGGTGCGGATCGGAATGTTCTGCAGGTTGGGATCGTTGGACGAAAGCCGCCCGGTCTGCGCGCCGACCAGGCTGTAGCTGGTGTGGACGCGGCCGGTGTCGGGATTGATCGCGGCCTGCAGGGCATCGGTATAGGTGCTCTTGAGCTTGGACAGCTGGCGCCATTCCAGCACCAGCGTCGCCACTTCGGCGCCTTGGCCGGCGAGCGTTTCCAGCACCGACTGGTCGGTGGAATACTGGCCGCTCTTGCCCTTCTTGCCGCCCTTGTAGCCGAGCTTGTCGAACAATACGTCGCCCAGCTGCTTGGGGCTGCCGATGGTGAACGGGCCACCGGCCTTTTCATGGATCACGCCTTCGAGCCGCGCGATCTCGGCGGCAAAGCGGGTGGACAGGTTGGCCAGCTGCTCGCGATCGACGCGGATGCCGTGGCGCTCCATCTGCGCCACCACCGGCACCAGCGGGCGATCGACCCGCTGATAGATCCGCGTGCCGCCCTCGTCGGCCAGGCGCGGGGCAAACAGCTGGTGCAGCCGCCAGGTCACGTCGGCATCCTCGGCGGCATAGCGCGTGGCGTCGGGGAGCGGCACTTCGGCGAACGAGATCTGCTTCTTGCCGCTGCCACACACGTCCTTGAACAGCATGGTGGTGTGCTGGAGATGGCGCCCGGCCAGTTCGTCCATGCCATGGCCCGCCAGGCCGGTTTCGCTGCGCCCGGCGTCAAGGCAGAAGCTCATCACCATGGTATCGTCGATCGGTGCCACGGCAATGCCGTGCCGGGCCAGCACGGTGAGGTCATACTTGATGTTCTGGCCCACCTTGATCACCGCCGCGCTTTCCAGCAGCGGCTTGAGCGCGGCCAGCGCCGCCTCGCGCGGGATCTGCCTCGGCACCTCGCTGAACATGTCGGTGCCGCGATGGCCCAGCGGGATATAGCAGGCCTGGCCTGCGCCCACCGCCAGGCTCACGCCGACCAGATCGGCGCGCATCGAATCGAGTGCAGAGGTTTCGGTATCGATCGCCACCAGCCGCGCGGCAAAGGCGCGGTCGATCCATTCCTGCAGGGCCTCCAGCGTCTGCACGCACGGATAGGCATCGCGGTCGATCGCCGGCCAGGCCGGCAGCGACTGGCGCGTCGATTCGGCCGCTGCCGGCGTGGCTGCCGTGCCCGATGCCGGCGAATCGCCAGCGGGCGCGGCCAGCGTCGCGGGTGCCGGGGTGCCCAGCTTGCGCAGCAGGCTGGTGAAACCATGGGTCGTCAGGAAGGCCGCCAGCGGCTCGGGCGGGATGGGACCCAGGGCAAAGTCTTCCAGCGGCATGGGCAGCGGGCAGTCTTCCTTGAGCGCCACCAGCTGGCGCGACAGGCGCGCCATGTCCGCCTGCTCGATCAGGCTGTCGCGCAGCTTGCCGGCCTTCATCGTCGGCGCGGCGGCAAGCGCGCCTTCCAGGCCGCCGTGTTCCACGATCAGCTTGGTCGCCGTCTTGGGGCCAATGCCGCGAATCCCGGGCACGTTGTCCACCGCATCGCCCATCAAGGCCAGCACGTCGCCCACCAGCTCGGGCGGAACGCCAAACTTTTCCACCACTTCGGGAATGCCGATGCGCTGGTTCTTCATGGTGTCGAGCATGTCGACGCAGCCTTCGCCGCCCTGGGCGCACTTGCCCACCAGCTGCATCAGGTCCTTGTCGGACGACACGATCGTCACGTCCCAGCCCTGGGCCGTGGCGGCGCGGGCATAGCTGGCGATGAGGTCGTCGGCCTCAAGGCCCTCTTCCTCGATGCAGGCCAGGCTGAACGCGCGCGTGGCATCGCGGATCAGCGGGAACTGCGGCTTGAGGTCTTCGGGCGGTGGCGGCCGGTTGGCCTTGTATTGATCATACAGGGCGTTGCGAAACGTGATCGAGCTCTTGTCGAGGATCACCGCCAGATGCGTCGGGCCATCGGCCTTGTGCAGGTCTTCGGCCAAGCGCCACAGCATGGTGGTATAGCCATAGACCGCACCCACCGGCACGCCTTGCGGGTTGGTCAGCGGCGGCAGGCGGTGATAGGCCCGAAAAATATAGGCCGAGCCATCGACGAGATAGAGGTGGTTGCGGGAATCCATGGCCAGTGTCCTAGGCGGGGTGGACGAATTCCACAACGTCGGGCTTGGGGCCGGGTGTGGCGGCGAGGCCCGATCGCGCAGGGCCCGGGCAAATCTGCCCATGCGGGCAGTGCCTTGGCCCCGGTTGGGACATATCGGGCGCTGCGCGGGGAACAGGGGGCGCGGTTTGCGGTTCCACCCTTATGGATGTGTGCAGTTGCGGCAGGAACCGGCGCTGATTTAACGCTTCATCGCTTTGACAGGGCGCTTTGGCGCAGCAGCGCTCGCGCAAAAAACCCTTGCCGCTAAGGGCGATAGCGACGGCCCGTCGCAATGCTGTCGTCTTGTGCTTGCAAGCCGATGAATTGCCGATTAATTGGGACGTCGAAGTCTACCGTGGGAGTAGGCTTTGCGGCGGGCTTTGCCCGGCGCGGTTCACTTCAATCCAGGGATTGTAACGCATGCGCAAGCTCATCCTCGCCGCCGTCGCCGGCACCGCCTTCGCCCTCGCCGGCTGCTCGGAAAAGCCGGCTGACACCGCCACTGAAGCTGCCAGCGAAGCTGCTGACGCTTCGGCCGACGCTTCGGCTGCTGCTGCTGACGCCAGCGCTTCGGCTTCGGAAGCCGCCGCTGACGCGAGCGCTGCCGCGAAGATGTAATCCCCGCCCGCAAGGGCAGGTTACAGATAGAAAAGGGCGTGACCTTCGTGGTCGCGCCCTTTTTCGCGTGTGCAGTGCGAATCGTGCGCGATTTGGTGTGCGGTGCAGCGATGTCAGCTGCGTCCATCCCCCACCTCCTCCTGCGAAGCGCAGGGGGAGCACAACGCAAAAAGCCCCCTCTTCTTTAGAGGAGGGGTTTGGGGGTGGTGCTGGGCCTTGCGCCAGGCTGCTTCGGCAAGCCCAGCCCGAACGGCGCTCGTCCTGAACTATCAACGGTCCCGTTCGCCCCAAGCCTGTCGAAGGGCGCTAGTTCAACGCGGCGTTACCGCCGGCGCGAAACTTCGCCCGTCAGATTCGGCCCGTCAGACGGCTGGAGGAACCCGGTGTAGAGCGCGCTGGCAATGCGCGCGATCATCCCGGCCTGCACCGTGTGGTTTTCCGGCCCGGCCACGAAGATCGCCATGGCCAGGTGGCGGCCATCGGGCATGCGCACGATGCCCACGTCATCGGTTACCCCGGCCAGCGTGCCGGTCTTGTGGGCCAGCAGCACGCCTTCGGGCAGGCCCGCGCGGATGCGGTTGCGGCCGGTGCTGGTGCGGGTCATCGTATCGAGTAGCACGGCGCGGGCCTGCGGGCCCAGCGCGCCACCGCGGTCGATCGCCGAAAGCAGCGCGATCATGGCGCGCGGCGTGCTCGACGTGCCGGTGTCGATGGCGCGGGCCGGGTTGATTCGCCCATCGTCACGCACCAGCGTGGCCATGGTGTGATCCAGATGCTGGCCGGAAATGCCGGTCTGCGTCAGGAAGCGGTTGACCGCGCCGATGCCACCCACCGCGGCGATCAGGCCATCGGTGGCGTGGTTGTCGCTGCGCGTGATGGATTTTTCGATCAGGGTCTGCGCCGTGAAGACCGGGCCGGGGCGAACCATCGCGACAAGATTGCGGCGTCCGGCCGCCTCGGGCACCGGCATCATCATCGGCAGGGGCTGGTCCAGCCGGAACCGGCCCTGCTCCACCATCTGCAGGAACGTGGCGGACACGGCCACTTTGGCCGTGCTCGCCATGGGAAATGGCATGTCGCCGTTGATCAGCACCTGCCCGCCGCCGTCGAGGTCCATCGCGGCAACGCCCACGCGGCCGCGCGCGGCAGCAGCAATGGAGGCGACGCGTTGCTGAATGGCAAGGTCACGCGCGCTTTGCACCGCGGCCGGCGGGCGGCTTTGCACCGCAGGCGATGTGGCCGCCAGGGCCGGAAAGGCTGCCAGTGCAGCAGCCAGGATGCGCAATTTACGCTTTGATGGAAGCCCGACCATTATGAGGGATTAACCCAACCCGCCTTATTATTTCGTTGCGCCACGATAAGCCATTGTGACTCTGGCGCAAAGGCGGGTGGTTCCCCGATTCGACGCCGCCCGGCGCACGCGCGCTGCGGTTCGTCGCAACTGTAAAACCGGTGGCCGGTTGAGCGGGCGGCGGCAGGTGATGTGCGCCGCCCGCCACAGGCATCAATCGTCCATGTCGTGCATCATCTGGTCGGGCGCCAGATCGCTGAACCGAGTGATCCGCGCCTCGAAGCGCAGGCGCACCTTGCCGGTGGAGCCGTGGCGCTGCTTGGCCACGATCAGCTCGGCCAGGCCGAACACGCGCTCCATTTCGGCGGCCCAGGCAGCGTGGGCCTCGTGGATCTTGGCATCGTCGCTTTCGATCGGGCGCTTGGGCTCGCGCGAGGCGACGTAATAGTCTTCGCGGAACACGAACCAGACCATGTCGGCGTCCTGCTCGATCGACCCTGATTCGCGCAGGTCCGAGAGCATCGGTCGCTTGTCGTCGCGCTGTTCCACCGCGCGCGACAGCTGCGACAGCGCGATCACCGGCACGGCCAGTTCCTTGGCCAGGGTCTTGAGCCCGCGCGAGATTTCCGAGATTTCGTTGACGCGGTTGTCGGACTTGCCCGAGCCCGACAGCAGCTGAAGATAGTCGACCACGATCAGGCCGATATCGTGCCGGCGCTTCAGGCGGCGCGCGCGGGTGCGCAGCGCGCCGATCGACAGGCCGGGGGTATCGTCGATGAACAGCGGCAGTTCGGCCAGGCGCTGGCTGGCGAACGAGAGCTGCTGGAAATCCTCGCGGCTGATCCGGCCCATGCGCAGCGATTCGGAACTGATGCCCGATTGTTCGGCCAGAATACGCGTGGCGAGCTGGTCGGCGCTCATTTCCAGGCTGAAGAAGGCAACCGCCGCACCGACCGAATCCTTGGCCGGTATGCCGCGCGCCATGTCGTCGCGCAGCCGGTCGGCACAGTTGAACGCGATGTTGGTGACAAGCGAGGTCTTGCCCATGCCGGGGCGGCCGGCAAGGATGATAAGGTCGGAATCGTGCAGGCCGCCGATCTTTTCGTTGACCGAGGTAAGCCCGGTGGTCGTGCCCGAGATATGGCCGCCTGACAGCAGCGCCTTCTCGATCATTTCCAGGCTGGCGCGGGTGGCCTGGCCAAAGGTCTGCGCCTCGTTGCCGGTCTGCGCGCCTTCGGCCACCGAAAACAGCGCGGCTTCGGCCTGCTCCACCTGCTTCAACGGCTCGACCGTCTCGCTGGTGTCCATCGCGCCTTCGACCAGGTTGCGGCCCACGCTGATCAATTCGCGCAGCAGCGCCAGGTCATAGATCTGTTGCGCCAGTTCGCGCGGCGCCAGCAGGCCCTGGCCATCGGCGGTAAGGCGGGCAAGGTAGGCGGTGCCGCCCAGCTCCTTGAGTTCCTCGTCGCTTTCGAAATAGGGCTTGAGCGTAACCGGGGTGACCACGGCCTTGCGATCGATCAGTGCCAGGATGCGCTCGAACACGCGCCCGTGCACCGGCGCGAAGAAGTGATCGGGCCGCAGCGGCACGGTCATTTCTTCCATGATGCGGTTGTCGATCAGCACGGCGCCAAGAAAGGCGGCCTCTGCCTCGACATTGGCGGGAAGCGCACGGACCTCGCTGGCCGGACGCGCGAGAATGGCTTCGCTGGCAGACATGCCTGGCAAAATGAACCAGTCTCAAGGGCGTGGCAAGGCGGCGACGCGCGCGACGGGCGCAGGCGTTTTCCACAGGCTGTGGACGGTTTGGCCCCCTCTTCCACCAAGGTAGCATGCTCTGCGCCCGGCAAGGCGCTTGCTGCGCGGCCCGCCATGTTGCAACACTTGCCGTCGTATGGCGGACCCGCGCATCTCGCATATCGAGCTGGACGAAACGACGATCGTCTGGCGCAACGCCGATGTGGAGCAGGAGCGCCGCGTGGCGATCTTCGACCTGATCGAGGAAAACACGTTCCGCCCCTTGCGCTCGTGCGCCGCCGGCCATGAAGGCCCCTATCGCCTGCGCCTGTCGGTGCTGGATGGGCGCCTCACGCTCGACATTGCCGACGAGGGCGGCACCCTGCTGGAAAGCATCTTGCTGGGCTTGGGGCGGTTCCGCCGCCCGATCCGCGAATACTTCGCGATCTGCGACAGCTATTACCAGGCGATCCGCCGCGCCACCGCGCAAGAGATCGAAACGATCGACATGGCCCGGCGCGGTGTCCACAACGAAGCGGCCGAAATGCTGCTCGAACGGCTCGACGGCAAGGTGGAAACCGATTTCGCCACGGCGCGCCGCCTGTTCACCCTGATCTGCGTGCTGCACATCCGGGGATAGGTGCGCGAAACTAAAGCCCCATCCTCTTTGGAGGAGGGGTTTGGGGGTGGTGGAAATCTGGCGCTGAGCGTCCCCCCCTCCGACGGCCTGCGGCCGCCACCTCCCCCCGCAGGCCGAGGGAGGATCTGCGGTTTGCGCGCAGTTTTGACGTCATCCCGCCCATGCCCTATGGGCCGCGCTTCACACCAGGGCTTGGGCGAATCTCTTTCATGGCAAAGCGCAGGAATTCGGCGTTGCGGCGCGCGCTGGCGGCATTGCTGCTGGCCGTGCTGGTGGGCGCGGGCCTGCTGTGGTGGCAATCGCGCGTATGGCGGCCTGACCGGCAGCGGTTCCCGGTGCAGGGCGCCTGGGCCGACGTGCACGATGCCCCGATCGATTGGCGCCTGCTCAAGGGTGATGGCGCCGATTTCGTCTATCTGACTGCCAGCGAAGGCCCGCAGCGGCGCGACGATGCCTTTACCGACAGCCTCGACCAGGCGCGCACGGCCGGGCTGCAGGTGGGCGCAGTGCATGTCTATGACCTGTGCGCGCCGGGCGATGCGCAGGCGGCCAATTTCGTCACCATGGTCCCGCGCGAGGATGCGCTGCTGCCGCCAGCCGTCGCGCTCGATATCAACCAGCGCAGCTGCCCCACCCCGCCGACCGAGGCCGCGCTGCAAAGCGAGCTGACCACCTTCCTCAACCAGGTGGAAATGCACGCCGGCAAGCCGGCGATCCTGATGCTCTCGCGCGGGATCGAAAGCCGCTATCACCTCGCCGCGGTGATCGATCGCAACATCTGGGTGCGGCAGGATTATCTCGAGCCTGGCTATGCCGGCCGGCCTTTCGTGATGTGGACCGCCACCGACCGCTACCACGGCAAGGCCGCGCCCGGCCCGCTGCGCTGGGTAGTGGTGCAGCCCTGAACAGCAAACGTTTGATGGACCAGCCGATGACCCCCGATGATGCCACCCGCACCGCGCTGATCGCCGCTGCCCGCACCGCGCGCGAAACCGCCTATGCCCCCTATTCGCATTTCACCGTGGGCGCCGCGCTGCTGTTTGGCGATGGCAGCGTGGTGACCGGCTGCAACGTGGAAAACGCCAGCTATGGCCTGTCGCTCTGCGCCGAAACCGTGGCCAGCGCCACGGCCACCGCCGCCGGTGGCCATGCCGGGCAGCGCGGCGGGCTGGTCGCCGTGGCCGTGGCCGGCGGGCCCGAGGGCGTGGATGGCGAGCCGATCACCCCATGCGGCCGCTGCCGCCAGGTCTTGTACGAACACGCGGCGCTGGGCGGCACCGATCCGCTGGTCTTGAGCGCCGGGGGCGATGGCGTGGTCATCGAAGAGCGCCTGTCCACCCTCTTGCCCCGCGCCTTCGGCCCGGCCTATCTGGGCTGACGCACTCTATTTTCCTGCACACGCAAAGGACCGGCCTTGGCCATTCTCTCTGACAAGTGGATTCGCAACAAGGCGCTGACCGAGGGCATGATCGAGCCTTTCGTGGAAAATCAGCGCCGCGATGGCTGCATCAGCTATGGCCTGTCGTCCTATGGCTATGACGCGCGCGTGGCCGACGAGTTCAAGATCTTCACCAATGTCGATTCGGCGGTGGTCGATCCCAAGGATTTCGCCAGCAATTCCTTTGTCGATCGCAAGACCGACGTCTGCGTGATTCCGCCCAACTCGTTTGCGCTGGCGCGGACGGTCGAATATTTCCGCGTGCCGCGCGATGTGTTGGTGATCTGCCTCGGCAAGTCCACCTATGCCCGCTGCGGCATCATCGTGAACGTCACCCCGCTCGAACCCGGCTGGGAAGGGCACGTGACGCTGGAATTTTCCAACACCACGCCACTGCCCGCGCGCATCTATGCCAACGAGGGGGCGTGCCAGTTCCTGTTCCTTCAGGGCAACGAGCCGTGCGAGGTCAGCTATGCCGATCGTGCCGGCAAGTACATGGGCCAGCGCGGGGTTACGCTGCCGCGCCTGTAGTGCCGTGCCCGTAATGGCGCGGAACTGAATCGGCCTTGCCACCATTGTTGCCCCGTAACCTCATCGGAGGACGGGGGTGGACAATGGCATGGAAAGGTACGCCCATGAACACCATCGCGGCCTTGGCAGGGCGAATCCTGCTGTCGCTTCTTTTCATTATCTCTGGCCTGGGAAAGCTGTTTGACGTCAGCGGCACGCAGGTTGCCCTGGCCGGTGTCGGCCTGACGCCCGATCTGGCGCTGCCGGTTGGCCTGTTCGAGCTGATCGGCGGCCTGGCGCTGATGTTTGGCGTGGCCACGCGGATCTTCGCCGTGCTGCTGGCCGGCTTTACCCTGCTGACCATCCTGTTCTTCCACCACAACCTGCTCGATCACACGCAGGTGGTCGAAGCGCTCAAGAACCTGGCGATTGCCGGTGGCCTGCTGGCACTGTTCGCCCACCGCCAGGTGGCGTGGAGCTATGACGGCTTGCGCAACCGCCGTGATCGCGAAAGCGCCGCACGTGACGCGGAAATGCGCGCGGCACGGGCGGAAGGCCGGGCTGAGGCGCTCTCTGAAATGCCCGTGGTGGAAACGCCGGCCACGCGCGTGGAAACCATTACCGATGTCGATGGCCATCCCACCGGCACCGTGGCGGTCGCCCGCCGCAAGTGGTGGCAGGTCTGACCTGATCGCGCGGCATACCGGCCCGGCACCATGCCGCGGCCGGTATTGCCGTGCGCCTCAGGGGCGCTGGCGCAGGGCCGCGACACAGGCGGCGCGGTCCACCTCGCGCCCATCGCCCCGCCGTGCATCGACATAGGTGGCGATGGGGCGACCGCCGCCCTGTGGCGGATAGAGATAGGCATCGAGAATGCAGGCGGTGCCGCTCCATTGCAGCTTGCGCGCGTCTTCTTCCTTGATGTCCAGCCGGGGCTGGCCAAACTGGCGCACCAGGCCTTCGGCATCGCTGCCGATCACGCCCTGCAATCCCGGGGCGATCTGGATGGTCGGGGCCGGGCGCGGCTGCGGCGCGGGCAGGTGCGTCGATGGTCGGCCGCCCGGCGTGCGGCCTGGCGCGGGCAAGCGGCCCGGGCCCTTGCCGCTCGGCACCGCGCCGCTGCACCCGGCCAACAGCGCTGCGCCGATGGCGGCGGCCGTCCATCCGCGCCAGGCATGGCTGGCGGGACGATTGGTGACAGGGCTGGGCAGGGCGGCGACCGAAGCGGAGCGTGACATGGCGCGGTGATGGCGCGGCGCGGGCGCGGATGCAAGCCAACGCATGCAGCCTTGCGGCCGGCCGACGCTGCGGGTAGGCGGCAAGGTCATTGCCTTCCCCATTCGTTGCGAAAGAGACCATGGCCGACACTTCCGCCGCCCAACCCGCCGTAGCGCGCCGTTTTGACGTCATTGCCATCGGCAATGCCATCGTCGACGTCATGGCCCCCGCCACCGACGATGCGATTGCCGAACTGGGCCTGGCCAAGGGCGGGATGACCCTGGTCGACGCCGAACGCGCTGCCGCGCTCTATGCCGCGATGGGCCCGGCGCGTGAAATCTCTGGCGGGTCGGCTGCCAATACGCTGGCCGGCCTTGCCGCGCTCGGCGCGTCGTGCGCGTTCATCGGCCAGGTTGCCGATGACCAGTTTGGCCGGGTCTTTGCCCACGATATCCGCGCCGGCAAGATCGCGTTCGATACCGCGGCGCGTGCCGGCGATCCGCCCACGGCGCAGTGCCTGATCTTCGTGACGCCCGATGGCCAGCGCACGATGAACACGTTCCTGGGCGCCTCGCAGTTCCTGCCGGCGGCCGCGCTGGATGAAAGCGTCATTGCCGCATCGGGCGTGCTCTATCTCGAAGGCTATCTGTGGGACCCGGAAGAGCCCCGCGCCGCCATGCGCAAGGCCATCGCCGCTGCCCGCGCCGCCGGCACGCAAGTGGCTTTCACTCTGTCGGATGCCTTTGTCATCTCGCGCCATGGCGATGATTTCCGCGCCCTGATCGCCGATGGCATGATCGATATCCTGTTCGCCAACGAGCATGAACTGGCCGCCCTTACCGGGCAGGCCGATTTCCACGACGGCATGGCCGCGCTCAACGGCAAGGTACCCACGCTCGTCGTCACGCGCGGTGCGCAGGGCGCCCATGCCTGCCACGCCGGCGAAGAAGCCCATGTGCCGGCCCAGCCGATCGACAAGGTGGTCGATACCACCGGCGCGGGCGACCTGTTTGCCGCCGGGTTCCTCTATGGCCACGTGCGCGGCCTGCCGCTCGCTGAAAGCCTGCGCCTGGGCGCGGTCTGCGCGGCCGAGATCATCTCGCACTATGGCGCCCGTCCCGAAGCCGATCTCAAGGCGCTGACCGGCCTGGCCTGACCGCAGGATCTTACACACCAGGCCACGAAGCTACCAAAGGAAACCGCAGTTTCTCTTCGTGCTTTCGTGGCCTGGTGTGAATTACTGTCTTACAGCATATCTTTCAGCGGCACGCTGGCATCGGCCAGTTGCTCTGCCGCGATCTGCACACGCGCTTCCACCAGCTTCTTGCCCTGGACATAGTCCTTGACCATGTTCACGCAATCGAGCGCGATCACCTTGCCCTGCTTGAGATAGACCACGGAAAAGCTGCGCGTGCCCGGATCGCCGCGCAGCACGGCAAGGTCGTGGCCGGTCGACAGGCCTACAGTCTGCAGGCGCAGGTCATACTGGTTGGACCAGAACCACGGCGTGGCCTTGTAGGGCACCAGCGTGCCGCAGATCGCCTTGGCGGCGGTGGTTGCCTGGTCATTGGCATTCTGCACCGATTCCAGGCGGATCACCGCGCCATCGGCAAAATCGTTGGCATGGGCCGCGCAGTCGCCGATCGCATAGATATGCGGCAGCGAGGTGCGGCAATATTCGTCCACGTCCACCCCGTTGCCACCGGCAGCGCCCGCGGCCAGCAGCGGGCCAACCTGGGGAATGATGCCGATGCCCACGATCACCAGGTCGGCCGGCAGCACATGGCCATCAGCCAGGCGCACGCCGGTTACCTTGGTGCCATCGCCTTCCAGGCAATCGACCGCCACTTCGGTGCGCAGGTCAACGCCATGGGCGCGGTGCTCGTCCTGATAGAAGGTGGACAGCGCCTCTCCGGCCACGCGCGCCAGCACGCGCGGCAGCGCTTCGAGCAGGGTGACATGGCAGCCCAGCTTGGTCAGCACCGCGGCGGCTTCCAGCCCGATATAACCGCCGCCGATCACCACGGCGCGCTTGGCCCCGGCGTCAAGCTCGGCCATCAGGCGATCGGCATCGGCGCGGGTGCGCACGCCGTGCACCCCGGCCAGATCGTGCCCCGCGCAGGAAAGGCGCCGCGCGTCGCCGCCGGTGGCCCAGATCAGGTTGCCATAACTGAGCGTGACGCCATCGGCCGTGCGCAGGCTGCGCGCCTCGGGATCGACCGCCACCACTTCGTGGCCGAGCGCCATTTCCACGCCCTTGTCCTGCCAGAAGGCAGCCGGGCGGATCATGATGCGGTCGAACGTCTTGTCGCGCGCCAGGTATTCCTTGGACAGCGGCGGGCGTTCATAGGGCAATTCGGGTTCGCGACCGATCACCAGGATCGATCCCGCAAAGCCGTTCTGCCGCAGGGCAATGGCCGCCTGTGCGCCGCCATGGCCCGCGCCGACGATCACCACATCTGCAAAACCGGCCTCGAATGCACCCATGAAGTCCTCCTCTCGCGTGGGGAGGAGGGTTGTGGACAAATGGTGCGGCGCGTCAAGCACGCCGCACCATTAATTTACGTCACTCAGCGCAGCAGCAGGCTGCGCGCCTGGCTGGCGATCTGGGCCAGCATAGCCGGGGTAACCGCCGCAGTCGCCTGGGCGCGGGCGATCAGGCTGCGCAGCTGGCGCACCGGATCGGCCTTGGCCTTGAGCCACTGATGCGCGCTGGCATCGGGATTGCTGCCGCCCATGCGCCGCAGGAATTCCATGCGCATCTGCTGGAAATCGCGGGCCAGGCCAGCCACCAGCAGGCGCTCCCACGGATCGGACGGGTTCATCCGCGCGGCCGTCTGCTGCGCCCAGTCGATCCCGAGGTTGGCCCCCAGATCGGCAAAGGCGCCGGTGAGCACCACCGCGTCCACGTCCAGCTCGTCGGCCAGATGCGCCAGGCCGATGGCACCGTCCAGGTCGAACAGGTGCACCACGCGTTCGGCCACGGCCTGGGGCGTGCCGGCATCGGTCAGTTCCTGGCCAAGCCGCCGCGCCTGGGCCTGCGCCTCGCCACGCAGCAGCTCGGCCGTGGTATGCGAAAGCCGGCCCACCCCGCCGCACAGATCCTCGATCAGGGCGTCAGGCTTGAGCGTGCCATGGCACGAGCGCAGCACATCGGCGATGTGGCCACGCAGGGCCTGCGCAGTGCGTTCGAACAGCGACAGGCGCAGCGCCTCGCCCATCGGCGCGGTATCGAGCAGCGCCCAGGTTTCCGCCAGGCCGAGCAGGCGCTCTGCCGCCACGAACGCGGCGGCAACCTGTGCCAGGCTCATCCCTTCTTCTTCGGCCAGCTCGAACGGATGCACCGGGCCGAGCCGGTTGACGATGCGGTTGGCCAGCTTGGTCGCGATGATCTCGCGGCGCAGGCGGTGATGCACGATATCGGTTTCGAACGTCTCGCGCATCGCGGCGGGGAAAGCGCCGAGCAGTTCTTCTTCCAGCACCGGATCGTCAACCACCGGGCTTTCTTCCAGTGCGCGCTGCAAGACCAGCTTGGTTGACGAGACCAGCACGGCCAGTTCCGGCCGGGTCAGGCCCATGCCGGCCGCCGCGCGGCGGGCATAGTCGTCGGACGGCGCCAGCCCTTCGGTCTTGCGGTCGAGATCGCCGCTTTCCTCCAGCACGTCGATCAGCCGGGTCAGCGCCGGCACGGCCTGCGTGCCACCGCGCTCGGCGATGGACAGGCCCAGGGCCTGCAGGCGGTTGTCTTCCAGCACGAGGTGGGCCACCGCGTCGGTCATGCTGGACAGCAGGGCAACGCGGCCATCCTCGTCCAGGCGGCCGGCGCGCTTGGCACTGGCCAGCGCGATCTTGATGTTGACCTCGTTGTCGGAACAATCGACGCCGGCCGAATTGTCGATGAAGTCGGTGTTCACGCGGCCACCGTGCAGCGCGTATTCGATGCGCGCGGCCTGGGTCATGCCGAGGTTGGCGCCTTCGCCGATCACCCGCGCGCGCACTTCATTGGCCGAAATGCGATAGGCATCGTTGGCCGGATCGCCGACGTTGACATTGGCTTCGCTCGACGCCTTGAGGTAGGTGCCGATGCCGCCGAACCACAGCAGGTCGACCGGCGCCTGAAGGATCAGCGCGATCAGCGTGTCGGGATCGAGTTCGTCGACCGCGACGCCCAGGGTTGCCTGGACCTGCGGGCTGAGCGGAATTGCCTTGAGGCTGCGCGGGAACACCCCGCCGCCTTCCGAGATCAGGCTCTTGTCGTAATCGTCCCAGCTCGACCGCGGCAGGGCGAACATGCGCGCGCGCTCTTCCCAGCTCTTGGCCGGATCGGGATCGGGATCGAGGAACACGTGGCGATGATCGAACGCCGCCACGATCTTGAGCGCCTTGGACAAGAGCATGCCGTTGCCGAACACGTCGCCCGACATGTCGCCAACGCCGACCACGCGCACAGGGTCAGTCTGCACATCGACGCCCAGTTCCAGGAAGTGGCGCTGCACCGACAGCCACGCGCCCTTGGCGGTGATGCCCATGGCCTTGTGGTCATAGCCCTTGGAGCCGCCGCTGGCGAAGGCATCGTCCAGCCAGAAATTGCGCTCGGCCGCGATGGCGTTGGCCACGTCGGAAAACGTCGCCGTGCCCTTGTCGGCGGCGACCACGAAATAGGGGTCTTCGCCGTCGCGGATCAGCACGCCTTCGGGATGGACCACCGCGCCATCGACGATGTTGTCGGTGATCGACAGCAGCGTGCGGATGAACACCTGATAGCTCGCCTTGCCTTCGGCCAGCCAGGCTTCGCGCTCGCGCACGGGATCGGGCAACTGCTTGGGATAAAAGCCGCCCTTGGCCCCGGTCGGCACGATCACCGCGTTCTTCACGCGCTGCGCTTTCATCAGGCCGAGGATTTCGGTGCGGAAATCGTCGCGGCGGTCAGACCAGCGCAGGCCACCGCGCGCCACCGGCCCGGCGCGCAGGTGGATGCCTTCCACCCGCGGCGAATAGACGAAGATTTCGCGCCACGGCACCGGCTTGGGCAGGCCGGGCACCAGCGCGGAATCGATCTTGAAAGCCACTGCCTCGGCCGCCGCCGGGGCAAAGGCGTTGGTGCGCAGGATCGCCTCGACCAGGGCGCGGAAGCTGCGCAGCAGGCGGTCGTCGTTGATCGCGGCGACCTGGCCCAGGCCCGTGCGGATCTGCTCGGCCGCCGCCTCGCCGCCGCGCTGGCGATCGCCGGCAAAGGCGGGATCGTGGCGGGCGCGGAAGAAGCCGATGAGGCCGCGCGTCACGTCGGGGGCGTTCTTGAGCGCATCGACGACAGTGGCGATGCCAAAGGTCATGCCGGCCTGGCGCAGATAGCGATACCAGGCGCGCAGCCAGTTGGCCTCGGTCGCGGTCAGGCCCACGGCAACGATCAGGCGGTTGAACGCGTCATCCTCGGCTGCGCCGTTGAGCACGGCCGCGAGCGATTCCTCGATCGCGGTCGCGCGCGCCAGCAGCGCCTCGGGCGTGGTATCGGCAGGGTGGGCAACCAGGAAATCGTGGATGAAGCCCAGCTTGCCATGATCAAGCGCGGTGGGCACTTCTTCCAGCGCGCGGAAGCCGAAGTTTTCCAGCACCGGTACGGCATCGGACAGCACGATCGCGCCTTCGCGCTGATAGAGCTTGAGCCGTAGGGCCGATTCCCCGCTCAGGCGATGCAGCCGCACGGCGCGGCGTGGCGCATCGTCAGCCGTCAGCGCGCGCAGCACGCGGATATCGCCGGCCGCCTCTGCCGCGCCATAACCGGCGCGATAGCCCACCGGGAACGCCGGGGCATAGCGCGAGGCGATCGCGGCGGCGCGGGTGGGCTCCTCGGTCTTGGCCAGTTCAGCCTCCACCGCCGCTTCCCAGCCGCGCACCAGGGTCTGGAATGCCGCATCGAGCGCGGCTTCGTCGATCCCTTCGCCGTCGTCGGCAAGGGTGTCTTCCTCGCCGCGCATGTCGATCGCAAAGCGGGTCAGCGCCAGGGTGCTGCCTTCGACCTGCAGGCTCCAGTCGAGGATCTGGCCGCCGGTGGCCTGCTCCAGCATCTGCGCCACCTGTTCGCGCACTTGCGTCGATTGGCTGTCACGCGGCTGCCAGACGAATGCATAGAGATGCCGCTCCAGCGGCGCGCGCACCAGCGCCAGGCGCGGGCGCGGGCGGTCGACCAGCACCATCATGGTGGTGGCGATGCGTTCCAGATCGGCATCGGAAAAGCTGATCAGCAGATCGTGCGGCAGCGCCGTCAGCGCGTGGACCAGCGCCTTGCCGGCGTGGCCAGCCGGATCGAAGCCCAGCTTCTTCATCAGCGTATCGAGCTGGCTGCGCATGCGCGGCACGCGATCGGGCGTCGCCGCCAGGGCAGAGCTGGTCCACACCCCGGCGTGGACCGACAGCGCGGTAATCTTGCCACCTTCGCTCACCGGCACCAGGAACAGGTCGAGCGGCACCTGGCGGTGCACCAGTGCGATGCGGTTGGCCTTGACGATCAGCGGGATGCGCACCGCGTCTTCGCCGCGCGTGCCGATCTTGTCGAACCAGGCAAAGGCGCGGGCATAGGAGGCATCGGACAAGAGCGGCGCATCGGTGGCGCGGCAGATGCCCAGCGCCTCGGTCACGGTGCCATCGCGGTGGCGGGTAACGTGGCCCAACTGTGTCAACATGCCATCGGCCAGCCAGCGCAGCAGCGCGGCGCCTTCGGAATCGGGCAGGCCGCGCGCGTCATGCTGCATCAGGCCCTGCATCTGCGGCCAATCGGCCACCGCAGCGTGGACATCGGCCAGCGTCGCGCTGAGCGCAGCGGCCAGCTCGCGGCGGGCCTTGGCATCGGCGCGCTCGGTTTCCAGGTAGATCATGGATTCGCGCAGTTCGCCGATCGCCTCGCCGCTCGGCAGATCGATCAGCGCGCCATGCGGATCGCGCCGCACGGCCAGCACCGGGTGCAGCAGCTTTTCGATGGTCAGGCCCTGGGCAGTGATCGTTGCCGCGATCGAATCCACCAAGAATGGCATGTCATCGTTGATCACGGCAATGCGCAGCGCGCGCTGGCCGCCCATCGATTCGATCGCCACGGCGGCATCAGGCCCCTGGCGCAGGGCGGCAGTGGCCAAGGTGAAGCGGGCCGCCTCGGTCAGGCGCTCCCCGGTAAAGTCCGCCTCGTCACCAGGCAGCAAGGCGCTGGCCAGGCGCGCAGCCAGTGCCGAAACCAGATGCTCGGCATCGGGCCCGCCCCCGCCTGCCCCGGCTGAGGGCGTGACTGGGGCATTGGGATCAATCGTGCTCGCCATGGCGTTCGCTTCCTGCATTCCCGGGCGGGTCGGGTTCGTATGCCCGCCGTTTCGTTATCGTTGGCTGGTTGGTAACGAATGAAACCTGAATTGAAAACCGCTGGCCGGCCTTCACCGGGCGGAAACCCCATGGTGATGGCATGAAAGCCTCACCATCGTGTTCATCCGCCCCCTAGGTGGTGGCCGCAGCCGGTGTCAGCGCATCCATGGTGAGCCGGAGCGAGCGGCGGCGCAAGGCCGGATCGAACGTGGCGCCGGCCACGATCAGCTCGTCTGCGCCGGTGCGGTGTTGAAAGGCTTCCAGCCCGGCGCGCACCGTGGCGGGGCTGCCGATCGCGCTCACCTGGCGAAAATGGTCGAGCGTTGCCAGTTGCGGGCCGGCCAGCGTCTCGCGATAGCCGGCGATGGGCGGCGGCAGGCGCCCGGGATCGCCGCTGCGCAGCCGCACGAACGACTGGTCCTGGCTGCTCGCCAGGAACTGCGCCTCTTCATCGCTGGGCGCGCACAGCACATTGATCGCCGCCATGACATAGGGCTGGTCGAGGCTGGCCGAAGGCTGGAACCGCTCGCGATAGAGCTTGATCGCGCCGTCGAGATGGTCGGGCGCAAAGTGGCTGGCAAAGGCATAGGGCAGGCCCAGCATGGCGGCCAGCTGCGCGCCGAACAGGCTCGACCCCAGAATCCACAGATCGACCGGGGCGCCATGGCCAGGCGTGGCGGCCAGCGGCAGGCGTGCATCGCCGGCAAACTGCGCCTGCAGTTCCACCACGTCGGCCGGGAAATCCTCGGCCGCGCGGTTCACATCCTTGCGCAGCGCGCGCACAATGCGCTGGTCGGCGCCGGGCGCGCGGCCCAGCCCCAGGTCGATGCGGCCGGGATAGAGCGCATCGAGCGCGCCGAACTGTTCGGCAATCACCAGCGGGTTGTGGTTGGGCAGCATGATGCCGCCCGCACCCAGCCGGATGGATTGGGTGTGGTGCCCCACGTGGGCCAGCACGACCGAAACCGCCGCACCGGCAATGCCCGGCATGCCGTGGTGCTCGGCCACCCAATAGCGGTGATAGCCGGCCTCTTCGGCGGCCTTGGCCAAGAGCGCGGCATCGGCCATGGCTTGGGGGATGGTGCCGCCCTCGATCACCGGCACCAGATCGAGAACGGACAGTTTCATCGGGTAATTTCCTCATCCTGGCCCGGCTTGGGCGGAACAGGACTGGATGTGGGGGCCGCGCCGATCTGTTCAAGGTAGCCACGCGCCACGCGGGCCTCGTCGCTGGCGGGAGACATTGCCACCACCGATTGCCACGATTGCCTTGCGGCATCCTCGCGGTTGCCCAGCATGGCGATCACGCCGGCTTCCACGCCCACGGCGGGATCGCGCGGAGACAGGCGTGCGGCCTCTTCGATATCGTGCTGCGCGGCGGCCAGGTTCTTTTCGCGGCGATAGAGCGTGGCCGACAGCAGCCAGCCTTCGGCGTTCTGCGGCGCCAGTTCGTGCGACTTGGCGAGCGCGGCCATGGCATCGGCATTGCGGTTGAGCGCCACCAGCGCACGGGCGCGATCGTCCTGGATCGACGCGAGCGCCAGGTTGTCGGCAAAGCCGTGCACCACGGTGGCGCGGTCCAGCCAGGTCAAGGCATCCTGCGGCTTGCCGGCGGCGAGCGCGGCATTGCCGGCCATCGCCATCAACGGCACGGCGCCCACTGCCTGCGCTTCGGGGATCAGGCCCACGGCATCGCCAAACGCGGCCACGGCGCCGTCGAAATCGCCCTGCTGGCTCAGCATCATGCCCAGGCACTGGTTGGCGCGCACGCGTTCGGAGGGCAGCTTCACCTCGTCCAGCCAGTGGCGCGCCAGGCTGATCGCCAGATCGGGATTGCTGCGCCCCACGGTCAGGCAGTCGGCCAGGCGATCGTGCTTTTCCGGGGCCGGCTCGGCCTCGTTCCCGCTGGCGGCATTGCGGCGCCGGCCGGGCGTGGGCAGCGCGCCGAATTCCATCGGCCGGGGATTGGGCCCAACCTGGTGCGCCACCGGCGCGGGCAGGGCGGAAGAGGCAAGCAGGGCGGCAGCGGCCAGGAGCATGGGGGGGGTATCGCTCTATTCAGACAAAAGCTGGGTCAGCGTGGCGAGCAGCACGGCAATGTCCTGCGGCCGCGACAGGCGGTGGTCGCCGTCCTTGATCAGGTGTACCTGCACATCGGCTGAACGCAGCGCCGCGGCGAGGCGCAGCGCGATGTCCCACGGCACATCGGCATCGGCTTGGCCATGGATCAGACGCACCGCGCCATCGAATGGAACGGACCCGTTCAATTGCAGCAGGGCTTGGCCATCGGCCCAGAACCCGGCGTGGGTGGGCGTGGGTTCTGGGCCATAAGGATTGTCTTCCAAGATCGTCTCGCCTGCCGCCAGCGCGGCCTGCTGATCGGCGTCATAGCCCCAGGTGGTGAAATCGGGCGCAGCGGCAAGGCCGACCAACGCGCGCGCCCTGGTGCCCAGCGCCTGGGCGACCAGCAGCATGAGCCAGCCACCCATGCTAGAGCCGATCAGCACGACCTCGTCCAGATCGTGCGCCGCGACCAGTGCCAAGACCTCGTCACGCCAGCGCGACAGCGTCCCGTCCGCAAACGCGCCTTCCGAAAGGCCGCAGCCGGAATAATCGAGCAGCAGGCAGGCGCGCCCCTGCGCCACCGCCCAATCCATCACCGCCTGCGCCTTGCCGCCGGCCATGTCCGACATATAGCCGGGCAGGAACACCAGCGCGGGCCCGGCACCGGGCACGAAGCGGGTGGCGAGGCGCAGGCCGTGCGGGCCGGGGATGAAGCGGGGGGGCAGCGGTGTGGTCATGGCCCCCGTGCTACCGATAGCGGGCGGCATATGTCCACAGGCACTTGAGCAGCCTGCCTGCCGCGCCTATCTCGCAAGGCATGAGCCAGCCCTCCATCATCCTCGCCCCTTCGGCCGCCGCGCGCGTGGCCACGATCGCCGCCAAGCAGGCGAAGCCCGCGATCCTGCGCCTGGCCGTGGAAGGGGGCGGCTGTTCGGGCTTTCAATACCGCTTTGGCCTGGCCGAGGCGGTGGAGGCAGACGATACCGTGGTGGAAACCGACGGCGTGCGGCTGGTGGTCGATGCGATGAGCCTCGATCTGGTCGGCGGCGCGACGGTCGATTACGTCGAGTCGCTGGGCGGCGCGGCGTTCCGCGTGACCAATCCCAACGCCGCATCGGGCTGTGGCTGCGGCGCGAGTTTCTCGGTGTGAGCACCGCGCCCGTCCAGACGCCGCTCAAGCTTGCCAGCTTCAACATCAACGGCATCAAGGCGCGGCTGCCGCGCCTGCTCGAATGGCTGGAGGAAACCCGGCCGCACGTGGCCTGCCTGCAGGAAATCAAGACGCAGGACGAAGGCTTTCCGGCGGCCGAGTTCGAGAAGATCGGCTATCACGCCATCTGGCACGGCCAGAAGGGCTTCAACGGCGTGGCGATCCTGGCCGATGGGCAAAAGCCGGTCGAAGTGCAGCGCGGCCTGGCCGGAGAGCCGGAGGACGAGCATTCCCGCTATCTCGAGGCCGATGTGTTCGGCGTGCGGGTGGTGTGCATCTACCTGCCCAACGGCAATCCCCAGCCCGGGCCCAAGTTCGATTACAAGCTGCGCTGGATGGACCGGCTCCAGGCGCGCATGGACCAGATCTGGGCAGAAGAAGTGCCCGCCGCGATCCTGGGCGATTACAACGTGATCCCGCGTGAGAACGATATCTGGGACACGCGCGCCATGGCCGATGACGCGCTGATGCAGCCGCAATCGCGCGATGCCTATCACCGCCTGCTCGGCGCCGGCTGGACCGATGCGATCGGCCTGCACCATCCGCAAGGCGGCGTCTGGACGTTCTGGGACTATCAGGCCGGTGCCTGGCAGCGCGATCACGGCTTTCGCATCGATCACGCGCTGCTCAGCCCCGAACTGGCCGACCGGCTGGTGACGGCCGGAGTCGACAAGGCCTATCGCGGCCGGGAAAAGGCCAGCGATCACGCGCCGGTGTGGGTCACCCTGCGGGCCTGATCCGGGGCACGGTTCACACCGTTCGTCGAACAATATGCACGGTTGGGCGGTGATTTCCCGCCTCATGGCCGATTTGGCACTAGGGCAAACGCCGCTTTCATGCTAAGTGGCATTTTGAAACTGATTATTGCCGGAAGTTCAACATGGGTTTGTTTCGCAAAGATTTCGTCCGTTCGCTCCTCGTCGGCTTCGCCATCGGCGCGGTCGGCATGGGCTTTACGGTATTCAACGCGGCCCATGTCTTCGCGCCCGTGGCGGCAGCGTCTGCCGCGCCCACCGTGGGCTCTGACCAGTGACGGCGCGCCGCTCTCTGGCCTGGCCGGGGGCGGCCATTCCCGCGCTGCTGGCGCTCGCCCTGGCGGCGTGCCTGCAGCCCGCCCATGCCGATGCGCCGGTCAAGGCGCCCCCTGCGGTGATCGCGGCGCATGAAACCCCCGGTCTCAAGACCGCCGTGTTCGCCGGCGGTTGCTATTGGGGCATGGAGGCGGTGTTCAGCCACCTGGTCGGCGTGACCAGTGTGGTGTCAGGCTTCGAAGGTGGCCGCGCTGCCGATGCCGATTACGAGACGGTCAGCACCGGCACGACCGGCCATGCCGAATCGATCCGCGTGACCTATGACCCGGCGCGCATCCGCTATGACCAGCTGCTCCAGGTCTTTTTCGGGGTGGCGAGCGATCCCACCCAGCTTGACCGGCAGGAACCCGATGTCGGCCCGCAATACCGCAATGCGCTGGTGCCGATCGGGCCGGAACAGGCCCGCGTGGCGCGCGCCTATGTCGCGCAGCTCAAGGCGCTCAAGCTGTGGCGGCAGCCGATCGTGACGCGCATCGAACCGTGGCGTGGTTTCTATCCCGGCCCCGCCGAGCATCAGGACTTTGCCTTCCGCAATCCGCGCCATCCCTATATCCTGCGCTGGGACGTGGCGCGGGTGGAGGCGTTGCACCGCACGTTCCCGCAATGGTGGAAGCCCGATTTCACGCAGCACTGATTTGCAACTGCGCGGGCAAATGCCTATCTCTGGGCCATGGGTGCCCACCATCATCATGACTATGCCGGCGAAGGGCTGGTTTCCGCCGCGCGCGAGGCGCTGACCGTTTCGGGCGAGCAGTGGACCGACATGCGCGCCGATGTCTTTGCCGCGCTCGCCGCGCAGGACCGCCCGGCCTCGGCCTATGACATCGCCGAAAGCGTGGGGCAGCGCCGGGGCAAGCGGGTGGCCGCCAACAGCGTCTATCGCATTCTCGACCTGTTCGTGCGCACCAACCTGGCGCGGCGGGTGGAAAGCGCTAATGCCTATGTCGCCAACAGCCACCCCGGCTGCCGCCACGATTGCATCTTCCTGATCTGCGATGCTTGTGGCCAGGTTACCCACATCGACAATGACAGCCTGACCGGCCACCTGCGCGAAGCTGCCCGCGACGCCGGCTTTGCCGACGTGCGCCCGGTGGTGGAAATCCGTGGCCGCTGCCAGGCCTGCGCGGCCTGATACCGACCGGCGCAGGCCTGGCAGGGACCGGAAACGAAAAGAGGCCAGGGTCGGCTTTGACCCTGGCCTCTTTGTCATGCCGCTGGCGCGGAAGGGCGGATTACTCGGCCGCTTCCTTGGCTGCCTTGGCTTCCTTGTAGCGCTCGATCGCCTCGGTGGTGATGCGGCGGGCATCGTCGGCGCCGCCCCAGGTGCCCACGCGCACCCACTTTTCCTTTTCCAGGTCCTTGTAGTGGGTGAAGAAGTGCTCGATCTGCTTGAGCACGATCTCGGGCAGGTGATCCTTTTCCAGCACTTCGGTGTAGTACGGGAAGGTCGAATCCACCGGCACGCAGACCAGCTTTTCATCGCCGCCCTGTTCGTCTTCCAGGTTCAGCACGGCGATCGGGCGGGCCCGCACGACGCAGCCGGGGATGAACGGCGAACGCGCGATCACCAGGGCATCGAGCGGATCGCCATCGGGCGACAGGGTGTGCGGCACGAAGCCATAGTTGGCCGGATAGCGCATCGGCGTGTGCAGGATGCGATCGACGAACAGCGCGCCCGATTCCTTGTCGAACTCGTACTTCACCGGTTCGCCGCCAACCGGCACTTCGATGACCACGTTGAGGCTTTCGGGCGGATTGTCCCCGGTGGGGATAAGGTCGATGCGCATCGGTTCTGTCTTGCCTTGGTTCAGGCCCGCGCGGGGCCGGTTGTTGTTCGCAGTGATAGCGGCTCTAGCGCCGTGGCTGTTGCGCCGCAACAATACTTGTGAACGATAGCCCCGAGCCGTGGTTAACCCGCGCCCAGCGCGTTGATGGTGAAAGCGATCACGCCAATATTGAAAACGAACGCGGCAAACGAGTGCAGCGTGACGATGCGGCGGATGCGGCCCGAGGTGATCCCGGTGTCCGAAGTCTGGAACGTCATGCCCAAGGTGAATGAAAAATAGGCAAAATCGAAGTAATCAGGGGTGTCGGTCCCGGGAAAGTCGAGACCGCCGCGATCGCGCCCGTTGCTGTCATCGCGGGTATAGTAAAGATGGGCATAGTGCAGCCCATAGACGGTGTTGGCAAAAAGCCAGGTCAGCACCAGCGTGCCGATCAGCCGCAGCTTGGCCAGCGAATCGCCATGGGCGGCGCGCGGCAGTTCGCCGGCGATCGATGCCATCACCACTGCGGTCAGGACCGTGGTGATGCACAGCACCAGCACGCGGTTGGCGTCATTGTCGACCGCGCTTTGCCGCATCGTATCGGCATCGGCACAGCGCAGCAGCGGGATCAGCGACAAGAGAAACGCCAGCGCCGCGAAATCAAAGCCCATGGCCAGCGAATCGGCCAGTTCGGCGCCGTTGCGGGTGAGGGGGTGCCACACCCACCAGGCCCCGGTGCCGCCCATCAGCAGCACCAGGAACAGGATGAAGCGCGGTGGGGCCAGACGGCCCAGATGCAGGCCAGGCCTGGCCCCTGCCATCACTTGGCCACCTTGTCGCGCTTGGTATCGCGCGGCTTGCCCACGGGCAGCTTGCTGGCATGCGGGGCCAGCAGCTTGTCCAGCCCGGTCGGTGCCGTGCCGGGCGCCGCGCGCACCAGCCAGGGCCAGCGCAGCCCATCGGCATAGGTGATCGGCAGCGTGACGAAGCGATCGTCGCGCTTGACCAGCAGTTCGATCGGGCGGCCGGCGCCCGGATTGCCGGTCTTGGCATTGGTGATCGCGGCCTTGAGCTTGTCGGCGTCATAGGCGTCGCCGTTCACGGCCATCACCTGCATGCCCGAAACCAGGCCGGCCTTGAACGCCGGGCCATCCCAGCGCGAGGCGGTGACCTTGCCGTCCTTGTCGAGCGTCACGCCCAGCGAGTTGAACAGGCTGAGCACCTTGGCATCGGCCATGCGCGCCTTGTCGTAGGGGTTGGGCTCTTCCTTGAATTCCAGCTTGTAGCCGCCGCGCTCGATCCCGCCGAGCGGCACCGGCTGGCCGGGCGTCTGGATGCGGGTCTTGAGGAACGTGGCCCAGTCATAGGGATAGACGCCGTTGAGGGTCTTGACCACGTCATCGAATTCATAGGTCAGCACGCCCCAATCGCCGTCGCGCACGCCGAAGAACGCCTTGGCGAAATCATCAAGGCCCTTCTTGCCCCCGGTGCCGTCGCGGATGATCTGGTCGGCTTCCAGCCACACCAGCGCGCCTTCGGTGTAATAGTCCTCGTTGCGGGTGAGCGAGGAATAGGGCTTGGGCTTGCGGGCGGCGAAGATGGGGTCCATCGTCGTGTCTTCCACCGAGCGCCATTCGCGCCCGGCAGTCTGGGTGAACGTGCCGGCATAGTTGGCCAGGCTGCCCAGCACCACGTCCTTGCTCTGCACGCCCGAGCGCGCGGCCAGGACCAGGCCCCAGAACTGCGTCTGCCCTTCATAGACCCACAGCAGGTTGTCCTGCATCGGCTGGCGATAGTCGGGCGTCCACAGCTTGGCCGGGCGGCGATACTTGCCGTCCCAGCTGTGGCTGAATTCGTGGGCGATCACGTTGCGGTCCCAGTCATAGCCGGCCCAGTCGGTCAGGCTCTTGGGTTCCTGCTGGTTTTCGCTGGAACGGTGATGTTCCAGGCCGATGCTGCCCATGCGGTCGGTCAGCGCGAGCAGGAAATCGTAGTGATCGAAATGGCGCGCGCCAAAGGCGCCCACGGCTTCATCGGCCAGGTTGCGATAGGCGGCGAGGTTTTCCGGCTTGATCGCCAGCAGTTCGGGCTTGTCGGCCACCAGATCGAGATAGACGTCATGGCCCAGATCGTGGCGCGCGGCATAGAGACCGGCAAAGATCGGCGAATCGACCAGGGTTTCATAATCGGTTTCGGCCCAGGTCACGGTATTGCCACTGCCGCTCTGCGTCTTGCCATCGAGCGCGGTGAACACGGTCCAGCCCTGCGGGAAGCTGACGGTGGGACGCACCTTGATCTGCCGCACGTAATAGCCGGCGGGATAGAGGCTCATCTTCTCCCACTGCACGTTGAGCATTTCGCGGGTGACGGTGATGCGGCCTTCGCTGTCGCGCAGCGGCGAGGTGTGGATGAAGCGGGCGACGACTTCGCTGGTGCCGGCGGGCAGGGGGATGTGGAACGCGTTCACGTCAACCGGGTCGCGGGTCCAGGCCAGCTTCTGGCCCTTGGCTTCAAACGTGATGCCGGCCAGCTCGGCCACCGGCCCGCGATTGCCGTGCTCGCCCGGCAGCCAGCCCGGCAGTTGCAGGATCAGTTCCTTGGCATCGGCCGCTACCGGCACGGTTTCCACCACCCGGAACGCACCGGTGGCCAGATCGGTGGCATCGATCTGCAGCCCGATCGTGCCGGGATAGGGCACGTCCTGCGCGTCGGGCACCGCATGGGTGATCGGCACGGCCATCGGGCGGCTGTTGCTCGCCGGCTGTACCTGCGCCAGCGCGGGCTGCGCCAGGATCAGGGTGGCAAGTGCCAGGGTGGACGACGAAAGGGCGGAAAGCAGGCCAATGCCTTGGGGGGGTTTGCGCATGGCGCCTTTCATGCCGCCAAGCGGTCTCATCTGCAACGGCCAGATGGGCACAATACGCGGCAGATCGCCACGGATGCTTCCCCCACCGCGCGAAAGCCGCTATCCGCGCGCGCCATGAGCAAGCAATCCATTCCCACCCCTCAGGCCATTCGTGGCACCCAGGACATTTTCGGCGCCGAGGCGGAAGCGTTCGGCCATGTCGTGGAAACGTTCGAGCGCGTGCGCAAGCTCTACCGCTTTCGCCGGGTGGAAATGCCGGTCTTCGAAAAGACCACGGTGTTTTCGCGCTCGCTGGGTGAAACCACCGATGTGGTGTCCAAGGAAATGTATTCGTTCGAGGATCGCGGCGGCGAATCGCTGACGCTGCGCCCCGAATTCACTGCCGGCCTCGCCCGCGCCTATCTCACCAATGGCTGGCAGCAGCATGCCCCGCTCAAGATCGCGACGCATGGGGCGCTGTTCCGCTATGAACGCCCGCAAAAGGGCCGCTATCGCCAGTTCCACCAGATCGATGCCGAAGTGATCGGCGCGGCCGAACCGCAGGCCGACGTGGAACTGCTGGTCATGGCCGACCAGTTGCTGCGCGAGCTGGGCATTGCCGATGGCGTGACGCTCAACCTCAATACCCTGGGCGATGCGCCCAGCCGCGAAGCCTGGCGCGCCGCGCTGATCGACTATTTCCGCGCCCACAAGGACCAGCTTTCCGAAGAATCGCAGGACCGGCTGGAACGCAACCCGCTGCGCATCCTCGATTCCAAGGACCCGCGCGACAAGCCGTTCACCGCCGATGCGCCGATGATCGACCAGTTCCTTTCGGCCGCGGCGCAGGATTTCTTCGGCAAGGTGACGGCCGGCCTCGATGCGGCCGGCGTTGCCTGGGTGCGCGCCCCGGCGCTGGTGCGCGGCCTTGATTACTATCGCCATACCGCGTTCGAATTCATCACCGACCGGCTGGGCGCGCAAGGCACCGTGCTGGGCGGTGGGCGCTATGATGGCCTGCTCGAAGCGCTTGGTGGTCCGGCCACCCCGGCGGTGGGCTGGGCCGCAGGGATCGAACGCCTGGCCATGCTGGTCGCCGACGCGCGCACGATTGCCGAACCGGCGGCGGACGTGGCGATCGTGCCGATGGGCGCGGCGGCGGAGGCAGCCTGCCTGGGCCTGGCGGCAACGCTGCGGCGCGGCGGGCTGACGGTGGACATGGGCTATCGCGGCAACATGAAGAAGCGGATGAGCCGCGCCAACGAAAGCGGCGCGCGCTTTGCCCTGATCGTGGGTGACGAGGAGCTGGCGGCGGGCGAAGCCACGGTCAAGAACCTGGCCACCGGCACGCAGGAACGCCTCGCGCTTCATGCGATTCCGGCGCACATCGCCGCCTGATGGCCGTTTCCGACGCACGCCTCGCGCAGATCGCGGCGCGGTTTGCCGAACTCGAGGCGCGCCTGGCTTCGGGCACGCTGGAGGGTGAGGCCTTCGTGGCCGCCAGCCGCGACTATGCCGAGCTGGAGCCGGTCGCCCGCGCGGCGCGCGCGGTGCAGGTCATGCGCGATGAACTGGCCAGCCTTGCCGCGCTCAACGAGCCCGATGCCGAAATGCGCGCCTTGGCCGAAGAGGAAATGCAGGACCTGCGCGGCGCCCTGCCCGAGGCCGAGCGCGCGCTGGCGATCGCCATGCTGCCGCGCGATTCGGCCGACGTGCGCCCGGCCATGCTCGAAATCCGCGCCGGCACCGGTGGCGATGAAGCCGCGCTGTTCGCCGCCGACCTGTTCCGCATGTACGAGCGCTTTGCCGCCGAACAGGGCTGGAAGGTCGAGGTGATCAGCGCCAACGCCAGCGAGCTGGGCGGCTTCAAGGAAGTGATCGCCCATGTCGCCGGCCAGGGCGTGTTCGCGCGGCTCAAGTTCGAAAGCGGGGTGCACCGCGTGCAGCGCGTGCCCGTGACCGAAAGCGGCGGCCGCATCCACACCAGCGCCGCCACCGTGGCCGTGCTGCCCGAAGCCGACGAAGTGGACGTGGCGATCGAGGACAAGGACCTCAAGATCGACATATACCGCGCCAGTGGCGCCGGCGGGCAGCACGTCAACACCACGGATTCGGCCGTGCGCATCACCCACCTGCCCACTGGCCTGGTGGTGACCCAGCAGGACGAACGCAGCCAGCACAAGAACCGCGCCAAGGCGATGCAGGTGCTGCGCACGCGGCTCTATGACCTGCGCCGCGAACAGGCCCAGGGCGCCGAGGCCGAGGCCCGCCGCGCCCTGGTCGGCTCGGGCGATCGCTCGGAACGCATCCGCACCTACAACTTCCCCCAAGGCCGGGTGACCGACCACCGCATCAACCTGACGCTCCACCGCCTGCCCGAAGTGCTGGCAGGGCCGGGCCTGGCGGAACTGATCGATGCCCTGACGGCCGAAGACCAGGCCAAGCGCCTGGCCGCGATGGATGACTGATCCGGCCTTGCGCAACGGGCAACACCACCCCCCGACCCCCTCCTCTGAAGAGGAGGGGGTGCAGAACGCAGCAAACGCCCCCTCCTCTTCAGAGGAGGGGGGTGGGGGTGGTGCGAAGCCTAAAGCAAACCTGCGCCAATACGCCCGCACCATGCGTCGCGAGCCCACCGAGCCAGAGCGACGCTTGTGGCAGGCCCTGCGCGCCAGCCAGCTGGGCGGGCTAAAATTCCGTCGCCAAGCCGCAATCGAACAGCGCATCCTCGATTTCCTGTGCCCCGCCAAGGGCCTGGCGGTCGAGATCGATGGCATCACCCACGATGCCAAGGCCGACCAGCGCCGGGATGCCGCGCTGCTGCGCGATCATGGGCTGGTGACGCTGCGTTTCACCAATGAAGAGGTGATGCGCAATCTGGAAGGGGTGTTGACACGCATTGCCGATGTGGCCGCGGGATTGCCTGATCGCTGGCCGGGGCGCCGGGCAGCGCACCACCCCCCGACCCCCTCCTCTGAAGAGGAGGGGGAGCAGAACGCAGCAAACGCCCCCTCCTCTTCAGAGGAGGGGGTTGGGGGTGGTGCCAACCGCGCGCAGACCGTCCGCCAGGCGCTGTTCCAGGCGGCGCAGATGCTTGCCGCCACCAGCGATACGGCGCGGCTCGATGCCGAGGTGCTCATGGCCCATGCGCTGGGCTGCACGCGCACCGATGTGCTGCTGCGCCACATGGATGCGCCGGTGCCGGGTGGATTTGCCCGGCTGGTGGCGCGCCGGCAGGGGCACGAGCCGGTGGCCTATATCGTGGGCAGCCAGGAGTTCTATGGGCTGGACCTGGCCGTCAGCCCGGCTGTGCTGATCCCGCGCGGGGATAGCGAGACGCTGATCGAGGTGGCGCAGCAGGCCCTGGCCGGGCGGCCGCCGGCGCGGATTCTCGATCTTGGCACGGGTTCGGGCGCGCTGCTGCTGGCGGCACTGTCGATCTGGCCAGATGCGGTGGGCACCGGCATCGAACGGTCGGACGCGGCGCGGGTGGTGGCGGCGGGCAATGCCTTGCGGCTGGGCCTGGACAGCCGGGCGCGCATGCAGCCGGGCGATTGGACCAAGCCCAACTGGGCCGCCGCGCTGGGGCGGTTCGATCTGATCCTGGCCAACCCGCCCTATGTCGAAAATGACGCCGCGCTCGATCCCGGCGTGCGCGATTTCGAACCCGCCACCGCGCTGTTTGCCGGGGCAGACGGCATGGCCGATTATGCCGTGCTGGTGCCGCAACTGCCTGATCTGCTGGCGCCGGGTGGCGTGGCGGTGGTGGAAATCGGCTGGCAGCAGGGCGATGCCGTGATGGCCCTGGCGCGCGGCCATGGCATGGCCGCGCGCGTCCACCCCGATCTTGCCGGGCGCGACAGGGCTGTGGAAATGACGCTTTGCCACAATATTTCGCTTGGCAAGCCGACCAGCGATCACTAATTGTCCAAGCAGGCAGGGCGACGGATGAAGGCTTCCCGTCCCGGCCGACTCCACCATTTGCGCCCGCATCGGCCTCTTTCCAGGGGCTTTCGGCTGGCAGATGCTGGGAATCTGCGCACCCGCGCGTTGCGGGCGCGTGGCGGAGGGTTGCGCGGCGACAGGATCGGCAAAAGCTACCGACAGCCGCCCCAGACAAGGACGTGCCTGAGTTGAACAACAATCGTGGGAACAACCGCCGGCGCGGCCGCGGTAACAATCGTCCGCAAGGTGGCGGCCAGCAGCTCAACCGTATCGACAGCCGCGCGCGGGGCAATGCCCCCCAGCTGCTCGAAAAGTATCGCAAGATGGCGCAGGATGCCCACCTCAACGGGGATCGTGTCCAGGCAGAATACTATCTGCAATTTGCCGATCACTATTTCCGCGTGATTGCCGATACCCGGCTGCGCCAGGAAGAAGCCCGCCAGCGTCACAGCGGCAATGGCGAGCGCTGGAGCGAGGGCGAGGCCGAAGATGACGGCATGGATTTCTCGATCGAAGGCGATTTCCCCGCGTTCGACCGTCCCTATGTGCGCCGCGAGGAACGCGAAGCGCGCAATGGCGATCGCCAGGACCGGCCAGAGCGCCAGGAGCGTTCCGAACGCGCTGACCGCCAGGATCGCCCGGAGCGCCAGGATCGGGCAGACCGCACCGAGCGCCATGGCGAAAACGGCAACGATCGCACCAATGATCGTGGCGTCGAGCGTGGTGCCGACCGTTCTGGCAGCCGCCGCCGCTTTGAAGATCGTCGCACCCCCGCCGCGGCCGCCAGCCCGGCCGAGGCCGGTGTCGATCAGCCCGTGCCGCTGGAAGGCGTGCGGGCCGATGAAGGCGAGCCGGTCACCGACCTGAGCGACAACCCGTTCATCCGCGAAAGCCGCAGCCCGCGTGGGCCGCGCCAGCAGCGCACCGAACGCCGCCCGCGCCGCAGCGCGGTGGTGTCCGAAGGGCTCGACCCCGCCAGCCTGCCGCCGGCCATCGGCGTGCGCAGCGAGTCGGCTGCCGAAGCCCCGGCGCCCGCTCCGGCACCTGCCCCTGTGGCCGAGCCGGCCAGCGAAGCCCCGGCCGAAGGCGCACCCGCGCCCAAGCGCCGTGGCCGCCCGCGCAAGAACCCCTTGCCGGAAAGCGCCGAAGGCTGAACCTTTTGGCCGATCCAGGCCCGGCTATATGACAAAGGCGCCCGCACTCCGGGCGCCTTTTTCGTTGCGGCACACGCCCCGGCGCAACCGCGCTTGCCCTCGCTGTGCCACGGTCGCATAGAACCGGGCGATGAAGGCCTGGCTCCGCTCCCGTTTCGCCGCGCTGCTTGCGCTGGGTGATGATCGTTTGTCCCGCCGCAGCGAAGCGGCCGTGCTGGTCGTGGCTGGCGGGCTGGGGGCGCTGGGCTTTGCCCCGCTCAATTGGTGGCCGTTGACGCTGCTCGCGCTGGCCGTGCTCGCAGCGCGGATGCAGCGGGCGCGGGGCCCGTTTCACGCCCTGCTGGTGGGCTGGCTGTGGGGCTGGGGCCATTTTTCGGTTGGCAATGGCTGGATCGCCACGGCCTTTACCTATCAGGCACAGATGCCGGCCTGGCTGGGCTGGATCGCGGTGCTGCTGCTGGCGGTCTATCTTGCGCTGTTTCCCGCTGTGGCCACGCTGGCGGCGTGGTGGTTGGGGCGGCGCTGGCGCCTGGCGCCGGTGCCGGCACTGGCCGGGCTGTGGATCGTGACCGAATGGGCGCGCGGCTGGGTCTGCACCGGTTTCCCGTGGAATCCGCTGGCGGCCACGGCGCTGGGTGGGTTTGATCGGCCCGGCCTGGCGCGCGCGCTGCCGTGGCTCGGTACCTATGCGCTGTCGGGCCTGGTCGTGGTGATTGCCGGGCAGTGGCTGTTTGCCTTGCGCGCCGGGGCGCAACGCCGGTGGGGCCTGGCGGCTGCGCATTTTGCCGTTCCTGTGGTGCTGTTCCTGCTGCCGCTGGGCGGGCAAAAGGCCACCGGCAGCGTGCCGTTCACGCTGGTCCAGCCCAACATCGGCCAGGACGAGATCAACGACGCCAGCCGCTATGAAGAGCAGTTCCAGCGCGCCGCCGCGCTCAGCCTGCCGCGCCAGCCGGGGCAGCGGCGCCTGGTGCTGTGGCCCGAAAGCGGCGTGCCCGATTATCTGCAGGAGGGCTATCCGCGCGGCTGGTATGCCGGCACCACCTATGGCGGCGATCCGCTGCTGGCCCGCGCGCGCATGGGCCGCGTGGTCGGGCCGGGCGCGCTGCTGCTGACCGGCGCGGTCGATCTGGTCTTTCCGCCCAATCCGGCCCCGGCGGCCATGCCGATCGGCGCCTGGAACGTGGTGACCGCGATCGACAGCCAGGGTGCCATCCAGGGACATTATGCCAAGGCGCACCTCGTGCCCTATGGCGAATACCTGCCGATGCGCGGGCTGTTGACGCCGCTGGGCCTGTCGCGCCTGGTGGCGGGCGATTTCGATTACTGGTCGGGGCCGGGGCCGCGCACGCTGGATTTCTCGGCGCTGGGCCTGCCGCGCGTGGGCGTGCAGATCTGCTATGAAATCGTCTTTTCCGGCCAGGTGATCGATCGCGCGCATCGCCCCGACGTGCTGTTCAATCCATCCAACGACGGCTGGTTCGGTGCCTGGGGCCCGCCGCAGCACCTGGCCCAGGCCCGGCTGCGCGCGATTGAGGAAGGCATGCCGGTGCTGCGCTCTACCACCAACGGCATTTCGGCGGTGATCGATGCCCGGGGCGGGGTGCGCGCGTTCGCCCCGCGCCACGTCGCCAGCCGCATGGAAGGGCTGGTGCCACCCGCGCTGCCCCCTACGCTGTTTGCGCGAATGGGCAACACATTGCCGCTTTTGTGGGCGGGAGCGCTTCTTTTGGCCGCGCTGGTTGCCTCGCGCCGTCGCCCGCGCTAGAGGCGGCACATAAAGATTGCTTTATATCGGACCCTTTGCCCATGCGCAGCGATTACCTGTTCACTTCCGAAAGCGTCTCCGAAGGCCATCCCGACAAGGTCGCGGACCAGATCAGCGACGCCATCGTCGACCTGTTCCTGAGCAAGGATCCCGAGGCGCGCATCGCCTGCGAAACGCTGACGACGACCAATCTGGTGGTGCTGGCCGGCGAAATCCGTGGCCGTGGCATCATGGATGCCAAGGGCGAATGGGCGCCGGGCGTGCGCGAGGAAGTGGAAGCCGTGGTGCGCGCCACCGTGCGGCGCATCGGCTATGAGCAGGAAGGCTTCCACTGGGAAAACTTCCGCTTTGAAAACAACCTGCACGCCCAGTCGGCGCACATTGCCCAGGGCGTGGATGCTGGCGAGAACAAGGACGAAGGCGCCGGCGACCAGGGCATCATGTTCGGCTTTGCCTGCGACGAGACGCCCGATCTCATGCCGGCGACGCTCGATTACAGCCACAAGATCCTGCAGCGCCTGGCCGCCGATCGCCATTCCGGCGACGCGCCGTTCCTCGAGCCCGATGCCAAGAGCCAGGTGACCCTGCGCTTCAAGGACGGCAGCCCGGCGGCCTGCACCGCGATCGTCGTCTCCACCCAGCACAAGCCGGGCTATGACGAAGGCGCCAAGGATGCCGAACTGAAAGCCTGGGTGAAGCAGGCCGTGGCCGCGGTGATCCCGGCAGAGCTGCTGTCTGACCAGACGGTCTATCACATCAACCCCACCGGCAGCTTTGAAATCGGTGGCCCCGATGGCGATGCTGGCCTGACCGGGCGCAAGATCATCGTCGATACCTATGGCGGCGCGGCGCCTCATGGTGGCGGCGCGTTTTCGGGCAAGGACCCGACCAAGGTTGACCGTTCGGCCGCCTATGTCACGCGCTATATCGCCAAGAACATCGTGGCGGCGGGCCTGGCCAAGCGCTGCACGATCCAGGTGGCCTATGCCATCGGCGTGTCGCAGCCGCTCTCGCTCTATGTCGATACCCACGGCACCGGCACGGTGGACGATGCCACGCTGGAACGCGCGGTGGAACTCGTCGCCAAGCAGCGCCTGGGCGGGTTGACGCCGCGCGGCATTCGCGTGGGCCTGTCGCTCAACAAGCCGATCTATGGCGTTACGGCGGCCTATGGCCACTTTGGCCGCACGCCCGAAGGCGATCTGTTCCCGTGGGAACGCACCGACCTGGTGGACGATCTCAAGGCCGCGTTGGCCTGACGCCTGATACGCGCCCGCCGTCAGTTCAATGGCCGTCAGTTCATCAGGCGGCGGGCAGCGCGTTCCAGCAGCGGTTCATCGTCCAGCACTTCACCCAGCACGGCCAGGGTGCCGTCGGGCATGCGCCGCACCATCACCAGCGAGAATTCGCGGCCATCGGCGGGAATGTCTGCCAGGCCCCGCGCCGGCAGGGTGCGCAGCGAGGCTTCGAGCGCGGCACGCGGATCGCTGCGCGCCTGGCCTTCCTCGCTGCGGCGCAGACGGCGTTCGGCCGCCACCACGCCCTTGAGGCCGCCCGGCGTGTTGGCCAGGAACCCGGCCAGTTCGCCGCGTGACAGGCCCAGGCGATGGGCATGGGCGAGCGCCGTGGCATATTCGGTCAGCCGCGTCTTGTCGTACTGCGCGCCGAACACCAGCTTGACCACCGGGATCAGCGGCGCGCGCGCCTGCATCGTCAGGCCGGCATCGGCCACCAGTGCGGCCAGATCATCGGGCTCTGCCTCTGCCGCCAGGGCAAAGTCCCAGGCGCGGCCGATCGCGGCATAGAGCGCGTGGCGGGTGCGATCTTCGCTGCCCAGGGCGAGTTCGGCCATGGCGCGGGCGCTGGCCAGCCAATCGGCCAGGCTGTCGGGCTCGGGCTGTTCCAGCCCTTCGGCAAAGGCGGCGGTGGGAAAGGCGTCTTGCGCAAAGGGATCAAGCGGGGCGAGATCGAGCGCGGGCAGGATTTCCAGCGCCACTTCGCCCAGGTCGAGTTCATCGGCATCTGCCCCGGCATCCTGGGGTGACAGGTTGCGCGGATCGCGCGGGCGCACCGGGCCATCGGCCCACTGCCCCAGCGAATCGGCCAGGCTGCCCCAGGGCTCGCCCGACTCTTCACCGCTCGGGGCGGGATCGGCAAAGGCGGGTAGCGGCAGGTCGGGGCGGGTGTGCGTGGCGCCACTGTCTGCGCCATCGCCACCGCGCAGGGCGGTCACCGCCTTGCGGCGCGGCTTCTTCTCGCCCAGCACCAGGCCGATTTCGGCCATGAGTTCGTTGGTGGTCGCCTGGTCGGCCAGTTCCTTCCAGTTGATCACGCCATAGATGTAGTCGAGCGTGTCACCGCTGGAGGAGAACGGCAGCAGGATGCCGCGATAGAGGATCGTGCGCCCGCGCTGGTTGGCGAATTCCGCCTCGAACCCGATCGGTGCCTCGTTGGCCACGATCTGCATGTAGTGGTCGGTGATGCGCGACAGGATCGAGCGGCCGGGCACCTGGCTCAACCGCGCCAGCGGGGCCTGGCCCTCGCAATCGGCCAGCAAGGCATCGCCGACATAGGCGATGGCGGGATCGTCGAGCCCGGCGTCGAACTGCAGCAGCACCGAATGATCGGCAAAGTCGGGCCACTGCCCGGAAAGCAGCGGGCCGACCAGCGGCAGGCGGCTGTCGCCCAGCATGCCGGCCCAGAAATTGTAGGCGCGCACCTGCATGCGCCGCTCGTCCGCGCCCATCAGCGGCGGCAGCGGCTGATCGACCAGATCGCTCTCGAGCAGGTCATCGTCCGGATCGCTGCCGGCAAACAGGCCCAAGGGGCCGGGTTCGTCGGCAAATCCGCGCATGCTGTCCATTACCAAGCCCTCGTCACGCTCCTTGCCCCAGTCTGGCGCAACATGGTGAAGAAGCGATTAAGTTGCGCCGATGGGATTTCCGGGTGTTTGGAAGGTGTTGCTGGCGTTCAGGTCTAACCCCGCGCGGCGATCGCGCGGGCCTTGGCCAGCAGCCGCTCGGCCATGTCACGGTGCAGCAGTTCGGCCATCTTGCCGTTGACGCGCAGCGCGCCAAGGCCGGCATTGGCCGGATCGGCAAAGGCCGCCACGATCGCCTCAGCCTCCGCCAGTTCGGCCGCGCCCGGGGCAAACACGCGGTTCGCCAGCGCCAACTGGGCGGGGTGGATCAGGGTCTTGCCGTCAAAGCCAAAGGCGCGCGCCTGGGTGCATTCCGCCTCGAGCAGGGCAAGGTCATCGATCGCGTTGCACACCCCGTCTAGCACGATCAGGCCGTTGGCGCGGGCAGCCAGCACAGCCTGGGCCATGAGCGGCACGAACGCGGCGCGGCCCGGCGCCTGGGCCATGCCGGTGTCCTTGGCCAGATCGTTGAGGCCCAGCACCATGCCGGCCAGGCGCGTGGTGGCGGCGCAATCGGCGATCCGCTCCACCGCCAGGGCGGCGCGCGGGGTTTCGATCATCACCCACAGCCGCACATCGCTGGCAAAGCCGGCGCGGTCCATCGTGGCCGACAGCGTCACGATATCGGCCGCGTCCGCCACCTTGGGGGCCAGCACGGCCTCGATCGGCGCGGCGGCCAGCGCTGCCAGGTCTTCCGGCCCCCAGGGGCCATCCAGCCCGTTGCAGCGCGCGATCAGGCGGCGATCACCAAAGCCACCGGCCTGCGCCTCGGCCACCAGGGCGGCGCGGGCTGACGCCTTGTGATCGGGCGCGACCGCATCTTCCAGATCGAGCACCACTGCATCGCAATCGAGGCTGCGCGCCTTGGCAAGGGCGCGGGCATTGCTGGCGGGCATGTAGAGCGCAGAGCGCAAGGGGCGGGTATCGGTCACGGGATCAACCTTTGCGGGGGGCTGCGCCGCGCGGCGCGGGTTCCTTGACGGTATCGACGCGGCCTTCCTCGCGCGCGGGCATCGGCACGAACAGGCGCAGCACGAGATTGCCGACCAGCCAGAGCGCGGCGGCATGGAGCGCGAAGCCCAGGCCACGCTGATCGGCGACCCAGCCCCAGACCCACGCGCCCACCGCCATCGAGCCGAACGTGATCGCCTGGTAAAGCGACAGGCAGCGCCCCAGGATGGCCTCGGGCGAGCGCAACTGCATGGCGACGTTGAGGCTGGTCAGCGCGGCGACCCAGCCCGATCCGCCGACAAAGCCGGCGACCATGGCGATCGGCAGGCTGTGGGCCTGGGCCAGCAGGAGCAGTGCGCCGATGAAGCCGACCGTCGCGCCGGTGATGATCGTCTCGGCGCCAAAGCGGCGGCGCGCCTTGGTGATCCACATCGCATTGACGATCGACCCGACGCCGAACGATCCGAGAATCAGGCCATAGTCCAGCTCGGTCCCGGCCAGGGTATCGTGCGCCACGGCGGGGATCAGCGCCTGGAATGCGCTGGCACCCAGGCCGAACATCGCCCCGCGCAGCAGCACCTTGCGGATCGGGACCGAGCCGGCACAGAACACGAGGCCAACCTTGATCGATTGCAGCATGGGCTGGCGCTGCGGCGCGCGCGCCTCTGGCCGCCAGCGCGCCAGTACCACCAGCATGCCGACATAGCTGATCGCATTGGCGGCAAAGGCCGCGCTCACGCTCAGGATCGAGATCAGCACCCCGCCCAGCGCCGGGCCGACGCTGCGCGCCAGGTTGTTGGACATGGAATTGAGCGCGATCGCCTGGGGCAGATCGGCCTTGCCCACCTGCAACCGCACCGAAGCCTGCCAGGCCGGCTGGTTGATCGCGGTGCCCATGCCCACCATCAGGGTGAGCAGCAGCAGCGTCAGCGGCCCCAGCGCGCCGCGATAGCCCAGCACCGCCAGTGCCGCGGAAACCACCAGCATGGCGGTCTGGGCCCAGATCATCACGCGGCGGCGGTCAAAGTTGTCGGCAATCGCCCCGGCGAACAGGCCCAGCAGCAGGATCGGCAGGCTCGACGATGATTGCACCAGCGCGATCAGCACGTGGCTGCGCGTCAACTCGGTCATCAGCCAGGCAGCCGCGGCCGACTGGATCATCGATCCCAGGTTCGAGACCAGGTTGGCCGTCCAGATCGCGCGGAACGCGGGATAGCGGAACGGCGCCAGTGCCCCACCGGGCTGGGCCCCACCGGGCAGGACCCCACCGGGCTGGGCCTCACCCGATTGCAGTTGGGAAGGGGCGCCCTGGGTCAAAGCAGATAGCGCATGCGGATCGACGTGGTCATCTGCGCTTCGCCCAGGGTAAAGGCGGCGGCGGAAAAGCGCGGCGGGCCAAACCGGATCGGCGCATCGCGCGAAAAGCCAAAGCCCTCGCGCGGCATCATGAACATCTTGTCGAGCCGGCCATTGGCGTTTTCATCGTGGAACAGCGCCACGGCATAGCGGCCGGGCAGCACGTGCTGGAACGCAATCACGTCGTTTCCGGCGGCGGGCACGGTCTGGTGCAGCGCCTGCGGGTCTTTCTCGCAATCGGGAAAGGTACCCGGATCGGCGGTGAGGCAGGCCTGGATCAGCCCCTTGTGCGAGCGCAGGCCGACCACATCGACCAGCACCGTGGTGCGATCGGGCAGCACCGCGCCGCCCTGGCTGAGCGCCAGGGTGCCGAGCGCCAATCCCCGCAGGGCCAGCTTGCGCATCGCTTTCCGGCGAATCGGCCCGGCCGTCATCGCGCTTTCCTTTCGTGCCAGCCGGCAAGGCCGGCGTCCGTGCCGCAAAGGCGATCCCATACGCGAAAATAGAGGCCGTAGTTGCACCGATACCGCTCGTGATGCTGATGATGATGGCTGGCCGTTATCAGCCACTTCCCTGCCCGGGAATGAACCAGACCGGCCGGAAAGATCTCCCAGCCCATGTGGTTGGTCACGCCCATCACCGTCATCACCACCAGAACGCAGGCCAGCACGCCGGCCTGGATCGGCACCACGAAGACCAGCGCGGGAATGAACAGGCCGACCACGGCGGCTTCGATCGGGTGGAAATTCATCGCGGCCCAGGCCGTGGGCGGGCGGCTGGCATGGTGGATGGCATGCACGCTGCGAAACACGCGTGGCCGGTGCATCCAGCGATGCGTCCAATAGAACCAGGTATCGTGGGCAAACAGGTAGACCAGCAGCGACACCGGCATCCACCACAGCGGATAGGCGTGGGGATCGGAATAGATGCGGGTCCACCCGCGCTGTTGCCAGCCCCAGGCGATGATCCCGGCGGGCACGCCATAGATCGCCGCCGAGGCCAGGCTCCAGCCGATCTCGCGGCGGATCTGCGCCTCGAGCCCGGCATAATGGCCGGGCAGGCGCCGCTGGGTAAGCCAGGCAAACAGCCCGCTGGCCGCCACATAGCGCACCGCGACGATCGCGGTCATGGCGAGCGCCGACAGCAGCAGCGCGGCAAGCGTTGGACTGGTCATGCTTTTCCCGAGCGGCGCACCACGCGCCTGGCTGCCCCTATGCCAAGCCCGGCCGGCGCTGCCCAGCCCGATTTTCGCTCATGCAGCACGGGACAGGTGCCCTTGCCAGCGCGGGGCGGCGCGCCTAGATAACCGGAGCGATTCGGTCTGATTTGCGCACGCCTGTCGAAACGGCGGAATCGGGCCGACCCCACCCACGGTTGCGAGCAGGTGCGATGCGATTGTCGAGCATGGCTGACTATGCCGTTGTCATGATGTGCGCTGCCGCGCGCCATTGCGGCTGCCACGCGGCCGATCGCCCCCTGCTCTCGGCCCAGCAGCTCGCTGCCGAAACCGGCTTGCCCGCGCCGACCGTGCAGAAGCTGGTCAGCAAGATGTCGGCGGCCGGCCTGCTCAAGTCGGTGCGCGGCGCGCGCGGCGGGCTCAAGCTGGCGCGCCCGGCCGCCGCAATCAGCCTGGCTGATGTGATCGAGGCGGTCGAAGGGCCGATTGCCATGGCCGCCTGCAGCGGGCATGGGCGCGGCGATTGCACGCTGGAAGGCGCCTGCATGGTGCGCCCGCACTGGCCGGCGGTGGATGCTGCGCTGCGCGCCGCGCTTTCAAGCGTGTCGCTGGTGCAGCTTGCCCGCCCGGCCCAAACCGGCCATCTGGCCACCCCCGCGGCGGCCATGGTGCCGCCCGCGTCCCCCATTCCTGCCGAGTTGCCCGCATGACCGAAGAAACCCTGAACGACACGCCGGTAAAGGACCAGGCCGCCCGCGACGCTGCCGCCCGCGTGGCGGAATACGAGCACGGCTGGGTTGCGGATATCGAGCAGGAATATGGCCCCAAGGGGCTGTCGGAAGATACCGTGCGCTTCATCTCGGCCAAGAAGGACGAGCCGGAGTGGATGCTGGAATGGCGGCTCAAGGCCTATCGCCACTGGCAGACCATGCCGATGCCCGACTGGGCCAAGCTGAACATTCCGCCGATCGACTACCAGGACGCCTATTACTGGGCCGCGCCCAAGAAGAAGGATGGCCCCAAGTCGCTGGACGAGGTCGATCCCGAAATCCTGCGCGTCTATGAAAAGCTGGGCATTCCGCTGGCCGAGCAGGAAGTGCTCGCCGGCGTGGAAGGCGCGCGCAAGGTGGCGGTGGACGCGGTGTTCGACAGCGTCTCGGTCGCCACCACGTTCCGCAAGGAACTGGAGGCAGCCGGCGTCATCTTCCGCTCGATCAGCGAGGCGATCCGCGAATATCCCGATCTGGTGCGGCGCTGGCTGGGCAAGGTCGTGCCGATGCACGACAATTTCTTTGCTGCCCTGAACTGCGCGGTCTTTTCCGATGGCACCTTCGTCTACATTCCCGAAGGCGTGCGCTGCCCGATGGAGCTGTCGACCTATTTCCGCATCAATGCGGAAAACACCGGGCAGTTCGAACGCACCCTGATCGTGGCCGACAAGGGCGCCTATGTCTCGTACCTGGAAGGTTGCACCGCCCCCCAGCGTGACGAGAACCAGCTGCATGCCGCGGTGGTCGAACTCGTTGCGCTCGACGATGCCGAGATCAAGTATTCCACGGTGCAGAACTGGTATCCCGGCGACGCGCAGGGCAAGGGCGGCATCTACAACTTCGTGACCAAGCGCGCGCTGTGCCAGGGCGCGCGGTCCAAGGTTTCGTGGACCCAGGTGGAAACCGGCTCGGCCGTCACGTGGAAGTATCCCAGCTGCGTCTTGAACGGCGAGGATTCGGTCGGCGAATTCTATTCGGTGGCCGTCACCAACAACTATCAGCAGGCCGATACCGGCACCAAGATGATCCACAACGGCAAGCGCAGCCGCTCGACCATCGTGTCCAAGGGGATCAGCGCGGGCAAGTCCAACAACACCTATCGCGGCCTGGTGCGCGTGGCGCCACAGGCCGAGGGCGTGCGCAATTTCACCCAGTGCGACAGCCTGCTGCTGGGCGGAGAATGCGGCGCGCACACCGTGCCCTATATCGAGGTGAAGAACCCTTCGGCCACGATCGAGCACGAGGCGACGACCAGCAAGATCAGCGATGACCAGCTGTTCTACGCGATGCAGCGCGGGCTGGACCAGGAACAGGCCGTGGCGCTGATCGTCAACGGCTTTGCCAAGGAAGTCCTGCAGCAGCTGCCGATGGAATTTGCCGTGGAAGCGCAAAAGCTGCTCGGCATCAGCCTGGAAGGCAGCGTGGGATGAGTGCCCTGCTCATCATGGCGCTGGCCACGGTCACCGCGCCCGACAGCGCCCCGGCGCTGGCCGCGGTGCAGAAGTGCGACAAGCAGGCCATGCGCGCCATGGCGACCGGCGAGCCGCATCGCCGCACCGAATTTGCCGCTGCCGTCTATGCCGAGCAGCGCGCGATCGCGCAGGAACGCGCCGCGCTGCTCGATGCGCAGATCGCTGGCACGCCCAGCCCCAGCGGCGCGGCCACGGCGGCCACTGCCCTTGGCCAGATCGACGCCCGGCAAAAGGAGCTGGACGACGTGAAAGTCATCGAAAAATCGTGGCGCGACCTGTTCGACGAGGTTCGCGCCGACTTCCTAGCCAATTGCTCGAGCGGAAAACGCAATGCTGACGATAAGTGACCTCTCCAACGAAATCGCCGGCAAGGCCATTCTCAAGGGGCTTTCGCTCACCATCAAGGCGGGCGAGATCCACGCGATCATGGGCCCCAACGGCGCGGGCAAATCGACGCTGGCCTATACCCTGGGCGGCCGTCCCGGCTATGACGTGACCGGCGGCAGCGTGGATTTCGATGGTGCAGACCTGCTCGCCATGGACCCGCACGAGCGCGCGGCGGCCGGGCTGTTCCTGGGCTTCCAGTATCCGGTGGAAATCCCCGGCGTGTCCAACGTGCAGTTCCTGCGCGAGGCGCTCAACGCGCAGCGCAAGCAGCGTGGGGAAGAGCCGCTGTCGGGCGGGGCTTTCCTCAAGCTGGCGCGCGAAAAGGCCGACCTTTTGCGCATGGACATGGACATGCTCAAGCGCCCGGTGAACGTGGGCTTTTCCGGCGGCGAGAAGAAGCGCGCCGAGATGGTCCAGATGGGCATTCTCGATCCCAAGCTGGCGATCCTGGATGAAACCGATTCGGGCCTCGACATCGATGCGCTGCGCATCTGTGGCGAAGGCATCAACGCGATCATGCGCAAGCCCGACAAGGCCGTGTTGCTGATCACGCACTACCAGCGCCTGCTCGATTACGTGAAGCCCGATTTCGTCCACGTCCTCGCCGGCGGCCGCATCGTCCGCTCGGGCGGGGCCGAACTCGCGCTGGAACTGGAACAGCACGGTTACGAGGCGGTGGCGTGACCACGGCGGCGCTTCTGCCAACCCGGGCGGACGAGGCGTTCCGCTATGCCGATCTGGCGGCGCTGGCCACGCTGTGGCCGCTGCCCGCGCAGGCGGTGGACGTGGCGGCCGGCACCAGCGGCAGCCTGTCGGTGGTCCTCGCCGGCGATGCGCCCGAGGCGCGCGATCTCGTGATCACCCTGGGCGAAGGCGCGCAGTATGATCTGCGCCTGCTCAATGCCGGCAGCGCCTATGGCCGCATCGCGGTGAAAGTGCGCCTGGCCAAGGGCGCGCGGTTCCACCTCGGCGCGGCGCAGCTGGGCGGCGGCAACCAGACGGTGGAAATCGTCACCGAAGTTATCCACGCCGAGCCTGATGCCGTGTCGAGCCAGGTCGTCCGCTCGGTTCTGGCGGGCCAGGCGACCGGCACCTATCTCGGCCGCGTGGTGGTCGATCGTGGGGCGGTGGGCACCGACGGCGAACAGTCGATCCGCGCCATGCTGCTCGATCGTACCGCCACGGCCAATGCCCGGCCGGAACTGGAAATCTATGCCGACGACGTGAAGTGCGCGCATGGCTGCGCCGTGGGCGAACTCGACGCGCAGGGCCTGTTCTACCTGCAATCGCGCGGGCTGCCGCCGGCAGAAGCCAAGAAGCTGATGCTGCAGGCCTTCATCGCCGAAGCCTTTGTCGACGCGCCCGAGGAAGAGGTGCTGACGCAGGCCGCGCTCGCGGCGCTGGGAGGGTTGCTATGACCACGCTTGCCGCCACCGCGCTGACGCAGGCCGCCGATTGGCCGGGCCTTGCCAATCCTGACGGGTCGCGCTGGCACTATCTCGATACCGGCGCCACCGCGCAAAAGCCGCAGGTGGTGATCGATGCGGTAACCCGCGCCATCGGCGTGGACTATGCCACGGTGCATCGCGGGGTCTATACCCGCTCGGCCGAGATGACGCTGGGCTTTGAAGCGGCGCGGCGCAAGGTGGCGGGCCTGCTCGGCGCGCACGAGGGCGAGATCGTGTTCACGCGCGGCGCGACCGAGGCGATCAACCTGGTGGCGCAGACCTGGGGCCTGGCCAATCTCAAGGCCGGGGACCGCGTGCTGCTCTCGATGCTGGAGCACCATTCCAACATCGTGCCCTGGCAATTGCTGGCGCAGCGCACCGGCATTGCCATCGATGTCTGCCCGCTGACCGCCGATGGGCAGATCGATCTGGACGCGGCCGAGCGCATGCTGACCGGCGCGCACAAGCTGGTGGCGCTGGGCCATGTCTCCAACGTGCTGGGCAGCGTGCTCGATGTGTCGCGCGCGGTGGCGCTGGCCCATGGCGTGGGCGCCCGCATCCTCATCGATGGCTGCCAGGCAGTGCCGCGCCTGACCGTCGACGTGAAGGCGCTCGACGTGGATTTCTACGTGTTTTCCGGGCACAAGCTTTATGGCCCGACCGGCATCGGCGCGCTCTATGCCAAGGCAGAGCTGCTCGATGCCATGCCGCCGTGGCAGGGCGGCGGGGCGATGATCGATCGCGTTGCGTTTGCCGGCACCACCTTTGCCCCGGCGCCGCAGCGGTTCGAGGCGGGCACCCCCGCCATCGTCGAGGCGATCGGTCTGGGCGTCGCGGTGGATTTCGTCCAGGGCCTGGGGCTTGATGCCATCCATGCCCACGAAACCGCGCTGGTGCGCACGGCGCGCGAGGCACTGCGCGAATTCAACGCCGTGCGCCTGTTCGGCCCCGACGATGCCGCCGGGATCGTCAGTTTCGTGATCGAGGGGGTGCATCCGCACGACCTTGGCACCATATTGGACGAAGAAGGCGTGGCGATCCGCGCCGGCCACCACTGCGCCCAGCCGCTGATGGAGCATCTGGGCGTGCCGGCCACGGCCCGCGCCAGCTTTGGCGTCTATAACGATGAAAGCGATGTCGCTGCGCTGGTGCGTGGCATCGCGCGAACCTTGAGGATCTTCGGATGAGCGCCGATACCCCCCGCTTCACGGTTGAGGAAGTCGATGCGGTGAACCCGCCGCGCCGGGCCCATGTGGACGATATTCCCGAACCGGCGGCCGAAGCCGCCCCGGTTGAAGCGACCGGCGAGCGCAAGCGCGACTATCTCTCGGGCTTCCTGGCGGAAAAGCCGCAAGGGGTGAACCCGGGCGAGCCGGGCGGCGAAATCTATGAAGGCGTGGTTGCCGCGCTGCGCGACATCTTCGACCCGGAAATCCCGGTCAATATCTATGACCTGGGGCTGATCTACGGCGTCGATGTGGCCGAAGACGGGCACGTGGCCGTGACCATGACGCTGACCACGCCGCATTGCCCGGTGGCCGAATCGATGCCCGGCGAAGTGGAACTGCGCGTGAGCGCGGTGCCCGGCGTGCGCGATGCCGAAGTGAACCTGGTGTGGGACCCGCCGTGGGACCCACAGAAGATGAGCGATGATGCCAAGCTCGAACTCGGGATGCTCTGAACCATGACCGAAACCCGCACCCGCCCGCAAACCCGCCAGCGCCCCGCCGCGGTGATCCTGACGCCATCGGCGCAGGCGCGCATCGCCACGCTGATGGCCAGCGCCCCGGCCGATGCCATTGGCGTCAAGCTGTCCACCCCGCGCCGCGGCTGCTCGGGCCTGGCTTATTCGGTGGACTATGTGAACGCCGCCAATCCCATGGACGAGCGGATCGAGACCCCCGGCGGCACCTTGTTCATCGATGGCGCCTCGGTGCTCTACCTGGTCGGCAGCACGATGGACTGGGTGGAAGACGATTTCCAGGCCGGCTTCGTCTTTGCCAATCCCAATGCCAAGGGCACCTGCGGCTGCGGCGAAAGCTTCACGATCTGATGTGATTCAGGCTGATGTAATTCAGCCGAGCCGCGCCAGGGCCCAGCGCGCGGCATCGGCCACGGCCGGATCGGGATCATCCAGCAGCGTGCGCACCGGCGCAACCAGCGCGGCATCACCGCTGTTGCCCGCGGCATAGAGGCAGTTTCGCACCATGCGATCGCGCCCGATCCGCTTGATCGGTGAGCCGGCAAAGACCTGGCGGAACGTGGCATCGTCAAGCGCCAGCAGTTCAGCCAGGCGCGGCGCCACCAGTTCGGCGCGGGGCAGGAACGCGCGGTTGTCGGCCGCTGCCTGGGCAAAGCGGTTCCATGGGCACACGGCCAGGCAATCGTCGCAGCCATAGATGCGGTTGCCCAGCGCGGCGCGATAGCGTTCGTCCACCGGCCCCTTGTGCTCGATCGTGAGATAGGAAATGCACGCCCGCGCATCGAGTTGATAGGGTGCGGGAAACGCGCCGGTGGGGCAGGCATCCTGGCAGGCGGTGCAACTGCCGCAGCGATCGGCATGGGGCGCGTCGGGCGCAAGGCGCAGCGTGGTATAGATCGCCCCCAGGAACAGCCATGAACCATGGCGGCGGCTGACCAGGTTGGTGTGCTTGCCCTGCCAGCCCAGCCCGGCCGCCTGGCCCAGCGGCTTTTCCATCACCGGCGCGGTATCGACAAACACCTTGACCTCGGCGCCCGGCTCGGTCGCCACCAGCCAGCGGGCCAGCGCCTTGAGTGCGCGCTTGATCACGTCGTGATAATCGACGCCTTGGGCATAGACCGAAATCCGGCCGCGTGTCGGCACATCGGCCAGGGCCAGCGGATCGTGCGCGGGGGCATAGCTCATGCCCAGGGCGATCACGCTTTGCGCCTGCGGCCACAGCGATTGCGGCCCCTGGCGCTGTTCCTTGCGGGTTTCCATCCATTCCATGCTGCCATGGCGCCCATCGGCCAGCCACTGGTGCAGGTGCGCGCTGCGCTGCGGATCGTCTGCAGCAGGGGCAATGCCGCAGGTGGCAAAGCCCAGGCGCAGCGCCTCTTCGCGCAGGCGTTGTTCCAGCGGGGCAGGCGGGGTTTTAACCAAGTCTTCCGTCTCTTGCGTTCATGGGGTTATGTGGACCAATCAAAAGGGGCATGGCGTGGCGATGACGATTGGGCAAGACGGCGATTGGGCGATCGAGGCGCGCGGGTTGGTCAAGCGGTTCGATGGCTTCACCGCCGTGGACGGGGTGGACATCCGCGTGCCGCGCGGCGCCATCTATGGCATTCTTGGGCCCAACGGCGCTGGCAAGACCACCACGTTGCGCATGCTGCTGGGCATTATCGATCCTGATGCGGGCGTGCGCCGCGTGCTGGGCCATGAACGCCCGACCGATGTGGCGCGGCGAATCGGCTATCTGCCCGAAGAGCGCGGGCTCTATCCGGCGATGAAAGCGACCGAGGCCATCGCGTTTCTGGCCGCGCTGCGCGGCGTGCCGCTCAAGACCGGGCGGGCGCGGGCGCGCGAACTGCTGGAAGAGCACGGTCTGGGCTATGCCGCCGATCGCCAGATCCGCCAGCTGTCCAAGGGCATGGCGCAGCAGGTGCAGTTGCTCGGCACGCTGGTCCACCAGCCCGAACTGGTGGTGTTTGACGAGCCGTTCTCGGGGCTCGACGCGCTCAACCAGGGCAAGCTGGAAAAGATGATCCGCGCCCTGGCGCACGGTGGCACCACGGTGATCTTTTCCACCCATGTCATCGCGCATGCCGAACGGTTGTGCGACCAGGTGGCGATCATCGCCGGGGGCAAGGTGCCGTTTGCCGGGCTGGTGGACGATGCGCGAGACCGGCTGCGCCCGCAGGTGCGGCTGGAAACCCGCGCGCGCGATGGCGCCTGGCGGGCGGCCCTGCCGGCCGATGCGCGGGGCGAGGGCGCGTTCTGGCATTTCACCCTGCCCGAAAGCGGCGTTGAACCCCTGCTGCGCGCCCTGATCGAAGGCGATGCGGGCATTCTTTCGCTATCGATCGAGCGGCCCGGGCTGCACGACGCGTTCGTGGCCATCGCCGGAGAGGCCGCCGCGCGCGCGCTGGAAGAAAACGCAACCGGGCAGGAGAAGGCGGCATGATTCCCGAAAAGCTGCGTGCCGCCTGGGTGATCGCCCGCCGCGATTTCGTGGCGGTGATCTTTTCCAAGAGCTTTGTGTTTTTCCTGCTCGGGCCGCTGTTTCCGATCATCGTGGGCGGCATGGCCGGCGCGATCGGCGCCAAGGTGCAGCGCGATCTCGACAATCCCCAGATCGGCATTGCCCTGCCGGCCGACGAGGCGGCGCGGATGATCGACGCCCATCGTGCCCTGGCCGATGCCATGCCGGGCGACGTGCCCGATTTCGTCGTGCTCGATGCGCCATGGGGTGGGCGCACCTATGATGCGCGTGCCGCGCTTGCCGGCGCTCATCGCACCGGCGCATCCGGCCTGATGGAGCATGGCAAGCCGGTGGGCCAGCTTGCCGCGGTGGTGTCGGGCAGCCTCGCCCATCCGGTCTTGACCGCCACGCCCGAGCGGGCGCGGATGTGGCAGGGCATGATCGCGCTGTTTGCCGCCCATGCGCAAAGCGTGGCGCCGGCCGCCCTGCCGCCCGTCGCGGTGGACGAGGTGGCCAGCAGCGCGGCCTCGGTGCAGAGCGGCCAGGTCAGCACCGCGCAGGCCGGCCAAGTGGCGCTGTTCCTGCTCACCATGCTGCTGGCGGGCATGGTGCTGTCCAACCTGGTGGAGGAAAAGGCCAACAAGATCATCGAGGTCTTGGCCGCCTCGATCCCCATGGATGCGCTGTTCCTGGGCAAGCTGTTTGCCATGCTGGGCGTGAGCCTGGTGGGCATGGCGGTGTGGGGCGCGGCCTGGGGCGGGCTGATGGTCATGGGCATGAAATCGCTGCCGCTGCTGGCCGCGCCGGCGGTGGGCTGGCCCGTGTTCATCCTGCTGGGCTTTCTCTATTTCGCCATGGCCTACCTGCTGCTTGGCTCGCTGTTCCTCTCGATCGGCGGCATGGCCACCACCGTGCGCGAGGTGCAGACGCTGTCGATGCCGGTCACCATGCTGCAGCTGATGGTGTTCTTCTTTGCCAGCTATGCCCTGGCCCGGCCCGGCAGCTGGGTGGATTGGGCGGCGCGGGTGTTTCCGCTCTCCTCGCCCTTTGCCATGCTGGCCCGCGCCGCGCGCGATCCGGTGATCTGGCCACACCTGCTGGCGCTGGGCTGGCAGGCGCTGTGCGTGATGCTGATCGTGCGCACGGGCGCGCAGCTGTTCCGCCGCACCGTGATGAAGTCTGGCCCGGCCAGGGGGCGCAAGGTGGGCAAGGGCGGCCTGCTTGGCTTGCTGAAGCCTGACCGCAGCACTCAGGATCGGTTCAGGCAGGGTGAGGGATAAGGATCACGTCTCGCGGGCAGGTTGCCATCATGGCCTGCCCCCCCGCCCTGCCCGCGAGGCCATCTTGCCCCGGTTGCCCGCCAGCCCGATAAGGCCCCGTATGGTGATGACGAACGGCTCAGCCCCCCCTTCCGCCAATCCGTCGCGCCGCCGCCTTCTGGGCTGGCTGGGCGCCGGGCTTGCCATGCCCATGGCCGGCGCCTGCCGCGCCCGCCCGGCCGCCCCGAAAGAAGCCTTTCCGGTGCAGCACAGCGAGGCCGAATGGCGCCGGCTGCTCACCCCCGAACAGTTCTACATCCTGCGCGAGGCCGGCACCGAGCGGCCGTTCAGCTCTCCGCTGCTGAACGAGCATCGCAAGGGCACCTTTGCCTGCGCCGCCGATCGCCAGCCGCTGTTCGCCTCTGCCACCAAGTTTGACAGCGGCACGGGCTGGCCCAGCTTCTGGAAGCCCCTGCCCGGCGCCGTGGGCCTGCGCAGCGACAGCTCGTTCGGCATGGACCGGACCGAGGTCTATTGCCGGCGCTGTGGCGGACACCTGGGCCATGTCTTCGACGATGGCCCGCCGCCCACCGGCAAGCGCTATTGCATGAACGGCAAGGGCATGATTTTCCTGCCGGCCTGATCGCCGCAAGACTTTCCCGCATCGGCCATCCGTGCCAAGGCCGCAGGCGATGCGCCGTCTTGCCCTTTTCCTGCTCGTGCTGGCCTTGGTGCCCACGATCTATGTGCGCCAGCCGTTTCCGCCGCCCAACCCTGACAAACGGGTGTTCTATCACGATCTGCTGCCGGGCCTGCGATCAGGTGGCGTGCTGCCCCGCTATGGCGCGCTGACGCTGGTCGGGGCTTGGCAGCTGACCAGCCCCGATCGCGAATTCGGCAATTTTTCGGCGCTCGCGGTGCGCAACCGGCGCGATCTGCTGGCGGTGAGCGATCGCAATGCGGTGATGGTGTTCACCCGGCCCGATCAGCCGCTGCCCTGGCGCACCTGGCAGCGCGAAACCATTCATCCGGCATGGCCCGGCCAGGAAATCGATACCGACAGCGAATCCGTCTCGGTCAATCCCCGCACTGGCCAGGTGCTGATCGGCTATGAAGGGGCGGGCGAGTTTCACCTGTTCAGCCCGGATTTCAACCGCGACCGCAAGATCGCTGCGCCGGTGCTGCTGGAATGGCCCAACAACCAGGGGCCAGAGGCATTGCGCCAGCTGGCCGATGGCCGCACCGTGGTGATCGGCGAGGTCTTTGCCCACTGGTGGTCGCGCCGGCGCCATCCCGGCCTGATCTGGCCGGGCCTGCCGCGTGGCGGCCAGCCGCCGGCGCGGTTCGAGCTGGTCATGCCCGAAGGCTATCGCCCGGTGGAACTGGCCCAGGCGCCCGATGGCCGCCTGCTGGTGCTGGGGCGCAAGTTCACCCTGGGCGGGTTTCGCACCGTAGTCGCCATGATCGACGATCCGGCGGCGATTCGCCCCGGCGCGCAGGTGGAGCCGCGCCCGATCGCCTGGATCGGCGATCCACGCATCCGCGACAACTATGAAGGCATGGTCGCCACGCCCGAAGCCGATGGCAGCACCGCGATCTGGCTGATTTCCGACAGCAACGAGATGGTCTGGCTGCAGCGCACGCTGCTGCTCAAGCTGCGGCTGCCCCGCGGCGCCTGATCCACCGCATCGGCACCGCGTGCGCGAATCGCAGGCAACAAAAAAGGCCGGGGAAGAACCCCGGCCTCTTTGGTGGCATCAGCGTGCCGCAGCCGTTCAGGCGGCGGTAGCGACAGCCTTGACCAGCTCACGCTTCACCTTGAGGGCGCGCGTGCTGAGCTTGGTGTTGTCCTGCTTGAGCAGCCAGTTGTCGAGACCGCCGTTGTGCTCCACCGAGCGCAGGCCGTGGGTCGAGACGCGGAACTTGAAGCTGCGATCGAGCTTCTCCGACATCAGGGTGACGTTCTGCAGGTTGGGGAGGAACACGCGCTTGGTCTTGTTGTTGGCGTGGCTCACGTTGTGACCGATCTGGCGGCCCTTACCGGTCAGTTCGCAAATGCGCGACATGGCTAAAAACTCGCTTCGTGTTCTGATGATCTATCTGGAAGGTGGCGCCATGATCGAATCAACCGGGGAAGTCAAGGATTCGCTTGCCCGAATGCCTTGCTGCCTGCCGATTCTGTGTTACCGGCAGGATCAATGACCCGCTGGCCCCTGCCCGAACCGATGAAACTGGCGCTGCAACAGGCGCATGCCGCCGCTGCTGCGGGCGAAGTGCCGATCGGCGCGGTGATCGTCAAGGGGGGGCAGGTGATTGCCGCCGCGCACAACCAGCCGCGTGCGCTGTGTGACCCCACGGCCCATGCCGAAGTGCTGGCGATTCGCGCTGCTGCCGCCGCGCTCGGCCAGGAACGGCTGGAGGGGTGCGATCTGTGGGTGACGCTGGAACCCTGCCCGATGTGCGCGGGGGCGATTGCCCATGCCCGGCTGGCGCGGGTCTATTATGCGGCGCCCGATCCCAAGGGTGGCGCGGTGGAGCACGGCGGGCGCCTGTTCGACCAGCCCACCTGCCTCCACCGCCCCGAAGTCTATGCCGGCCTGGGCGAAGCGGAAAGCGCCGCGCTGCTGCGCGATTTCTTCCGCGCCCGCCGGGGGTGATCAGACCCGGTTGCCCCGGGCGATCGCGCCCAGCACGGCGGCACTGGGCTTGGCCGTGCGGGCGAAGGTGACCGGATCATAACTCGCCAGGCCGAACTTGGGCTTGTAGCCGAAAACCCATTCGAAATTGTCGATCAGGCTCCAGTGGCAATAGCCCAGCACCGGCACGCCATCGTCGATCGCCGCCTTGAGGTGGGTGAGCGCAGCCGGGATGAACGCGGCGCGGATGGTATCATCATCGGTGCCTACGCCATGTTCGGAGACCAGGATCGGCACGCCTGTGGCCTGGTGGGCATAGCGGACCGCACCGGCCAGCGACGGCGCCCAGACTTCGCTGCCAGACCAGTTGCGCACGGCGTCGGCGGGTGCTGGCAGGCGGCCCTGCGGCCCCCACAGCGCGCGCTCATAGTTCTGCACGCCGAGGAAATCGTCGGCCTTGGCCACGTCGAGCCAGGCGCCATACATCTGCTGGCGCTTGGCATCGCGCAGCGAACCCTTGCCCACCGCCTGGTCGTCCATCATCGCCAGCGAAAGCCCCACCGGCAGGCGCGGTGCAGCGGCCTTGATCGCCGCCTTGCCCGCCTTGTGCGCGGCCAGCAGGCCGGTCTGCAGATCGGGCAGGTCAGCCAGGCCCGCCACGTTGGCGCAAAGGAAGCGCGGCACGCCCAGCCGCTTGGCTGCGGTTTCCAGCGTCAGCTTCTCTATTGCCCACATCTCTGACGGCAAGTTGGCGTTCTGCAGCAGCAGCATGATGTTGGGTTCGTTGAAGGTAATCGCGGCGTGGATGCGATCACCGAAGTGGCGCGTGGCCTTGTCGGCAAAGCGGGCGAACAAGGCCGCGCTTTCCGGGTTGGACCAGCCGCCCTGCGCGGAAAACCAGCGCGGCGCGGTAAAGTGGCTGAACGTCACGACCGGGGCCAGCCCGCGGGCGCGGCAGCCATCGATCACGCGGGCATAGTGATCGAGCATGGCCTGCGAAAACAGGCCCTTTTCCGGCTCGATGCGCGCCCATTCGATGCCAAAGCGATAGGTGTTGAGGCCGATCCCCTTGGCAAGATCGAGATCCTGTTCCCACAGCAGCAGGCTGTTGGCGGCATCGCCCGATGGCGTGGCAAAGACCGTGGGGTGCTGGTTTTCCAGAAACCACAGGTCGCTGCTGGTATTGTTGCCTTCGATCTGGTGCGGTGCGGTGGAGGCACCCCACAGGAAACCTTGCGGAAACTGTGGCGAAACCGCCGCCTTGGCTGCCCTTGCCAGGGCGGGCGTGGCATTGGCCGCCAGCGCGGCGCTGGCCGCGAGCAGGGAACGACGATCGAGCATGGGAATGCCTTTCAGGTAGACGGAATGGTCAGGCGCAGACGGCGTGCGCGAAGGCGATGATCTCATCCGCCAGGCGGCGGTCTGACGTGCCCAGATGCATGGCCATGGAATAGTGGTTGTGGCCCGAGGCGATATGCCCGCGTGGCATGGTGCCATGGCGCGCCAGCCGCTCGGCCATCAGGCCCAGGAACTCTGCCTGGAAGCGCGGCGGATCGAATTCGGCAATCGCCACCAGCAAGGGCAGGGGGGTGGTGGCCATCGCCTCGCGCGGGGCGCGGCCGGCATAGTCCTGCGCGTTGCCGTAATAGAGCTGGTCGCGCTCATCGAGCGGGGTGTGGCCATAGAGGCCCGAGAGCAGCACCGCGCCGCGCGCCGCCAGATCGGGGCGCAGGCGGATCGCGCCGGCCACGTGCACCGCCCCGGCAGACGTACCCACCAGCACGATGCGCTGCGGATCGCCGCCATGATCGGCGACATGCGCCACCAGCCAGTCGAGCGCGGCGAGCACGTCCTGCGATCCGGCGGGCCACATATGATCGGGCGCCAGGCGATAGTTGATGACGGCGCCGATCATGCCGGCCTGCGCTGCCATGCGGCCCACCGCGGCGTTGGGCCAGGTTTCCAGATCGCTGCCGCCCCCGCTGCCACCCTTGTCGCCGCGCAGGAAGCCGCCGCCGTGCACGAAGACCAGCACCGGCTTGGGCGCGTCGCCCGGCGTGCCATAGAGATCGAGCCGGTGGCGTTCGTGCGGGCCATAGGCCACGTCCACCGCCGCTGCCGGCACTGCCTGCGCCAGGGCCTGCTGCTCGGCATCGAACAGGGCGCGCACCTGTCCCAGCAGATCGGGGGTCAGCGTGGTGCCCATGGCGGCGATTGCCGCGCGGGTGGCGTCAAACGGCATCGATGCTTTCCTTCACGGCAGCGGAACGCCCGGGAAAATGGTGGCCGCCCCCATCGCGAGACAGGGGCGGCGATATCAGATCAGAACTTGCCGTCGAGCGACAGGCCGACCGTGCGGAACGACTGCGGGCCATAGCCCGGCTTATTCATGAGCCCGCTGCACTGGGGCGTGCCGGGTTTGATGTGTCGGTGGCCGCGTGATCCGGGCGCGCGGTTTCGGCGGCGTTTTTCGCCGCAGCAAAACCGATGGCTTTTCGAGGTTGATGGGCGATG